>LLEO01000124.1_pt1 | contig 12901 bp, 11 predicted proteins | sample 595861 | NCBI WGS metagenome assembly LLEO01 (sample SAMN02919315, study PRJNA255460) | bioreactor metagenome | biome: chemostat; feature: culture 2012_25.1; material: sediment; isolation source: day35 25degC chemostat 2012 inoculated with Wadden Sea sediment taken from... | place: Germany: Bremen ... | reverse complement strand
TCGTGAGCGGTAACTACTGTGAACTGAATGGGAATTCAACGAAAGGGTCTTGGTATGGCAAAATGTGCGTTTTTAGGCTTGGGCGTGATGGGCTATCCGATGGCGGGTCAACTTGTTGCGCAAGGCCACGAGGTCACGGTGTACAACCGCACGACGGCCAAGGCCGAGGCTTGGGCCAAGGAACATGGCGGAAAATGGGCGTCGACCCCGCGCGAGGCGGCGATGGGCGCGGATTTTGTCATGACCTGCGTGGGCAATGATGACGATTTGCGCTCGGTGGTGCTGGGGGATCAGGGCGCTTTGGCCGGCATGGTAGACGGTGCAATCTTTGTGGATCACACCACGGTGTCGGCCGCTGTGACACGTGAACTCTATGCGGATGCCAAAGCCGCAGGCGTGTCCTTTGTGGATGCGCCTGTATCGGGCGGTCAGGCCGGGGCCGAGAATGGCGTGTTGTCCATTATGTGCGGTGGCGATCAGGCTGCTTATGACGCGGCCGAGCCAATCATGCAGGCCTATGGCCGTACGGTAAAACGGCTTGGCGAAAGTGGCGCGGGGCAGTTGACCAAGATGGTCAACCAGATCTGTATCGCAGGACTGGTTCAGGGGCTGTCGGAAGGCCTGCACTTTGCCGAGAAAGCCGGGCTGGACCTGCGCGAGGTTGTCGACGTGATCCAAGGTGGCGCCGCGGGCAGCTGGCAGATGGTGAACCGGCACGCGACCATGGCGGATGACCACTTTGACCACGGGTTTGCAGTGGATTGGATGCGCAAGGATCTGGGGATTTGCCTGAACACGGCCAATGAAAATGGTGCCAGCCTGCCGGTCACAGCGCTGGTCGATCAGTTCTATAAGGATGTGCAGAAGCTTGGTGGCGGGCGTTGGGACACGTCCAGTCTGATCAAGCGGCTGCGGGCGCTAGACTAAATGAAAAGGGCGGCCTCTGGGGCCGCCCTAAGTTTTTGGGGATGTGCGTCGGATCAGGGAATGACCCGCGTGTATTTCGCACCTTCGATCGAGGCGCCTGCGATCAATCCAGCCTGACCAAACACAACGGCCACAACCGGTGAAGATGCGGTAATCGTATCAGCGGTCAAACGGTCGCCTTCGTTCTGGAATGCGTATTTGATGTCAGCCGAGGCAACCCAACCCGCATCCGAGCGGAAATCCTGCAGCGCTTCATCGGTCATGAAGAACAGGACATGGGCGAACTGCTGGGCGCCGATTTGCAAGCCTGCACTGGCTTGCGTCAACGCGTAATAATCCACCGTTACGCCATTGATGCGCAGTGCGCCGCGCCCATAAGCACCGCCAAGGCCAAATCCGGCTTCGGTCACCAAGGGCATCACCAGTTGCCCCGAGGAGCGCTCGGCCAATTGACGTGCATCAGGATAGCGGTTGTAGAGATAGGACAGCGCGCTATCGGCCCGCGCGTCGATCCGCGCACCACCGCTGGAGCCGACGCTGTTATCACAAGCCGCCAGTGCCATGCCAGCACCAACGAGACCAGCCAGAATCCCACGACGAGTAAATTTCGAAATCTGCATGTTTTTGCCTTTATGCCTCATGCTGGGTCGCCATACCGCCAAGGTATGTGATCGACCGGGTTGCTCGAACGCGGATCTGTGTCCGCTTTGGCACAAAATATAGCGGATCACGCGCGGGCTGTCACCTAGAAGTAAGGCGCGCTGCGGAAAATCGCCGGTGCAGGCCGCAGGGTTAGCCTTCTGCCAGAAGGCGTGCCATGCGGGGCGCAAAGTAGGTCAGGATGCCATCACAACCCGCGCGTTTGAACGCCATCAGGCTTTCGGCCATCACCTTGTCGCCGTCCAGCCAGCCGTTCTGCGATGCCGCCATCAGCATCGCGTATTCGCCCGAGACCTGATAGGCGAAGGTCGGCACGCCAAAGCTGTCTTTCACGCGGCGACAGATGTCTAAATAGGGCATGCCGGGCTTGACCATGATCATATCCGCGCCTTCCTGCAGGTCGCGTTCGACCAGACGCATCGCCTCGTCACTGTTGGCGGGGTCCATCTGATAGGTCTTCTTATCGCCTTTCAGCGCGCCCGAGGCCCCGACCGCGTCGCGGAACGGGCCATAGAAAGCGCTCGCATATTTCGCGGTATAGCTCATGATGGTCAGGTTATGATATCCCGCGGCCTCGATCGCCGTACGCATTGCGCCGATACGTCCGTCCATCATGTCTGACGGTCCAAGAATGTCTGCCCCGCTTCGGCCTGTGCCAACGCCATCTTGACCAGTGCCTCGACCGTTTCGTCGTTCACGATCTCACCACCCCGGACGATCCCGTCATGGCCATTGGCGTTATAGGGATCCAGCGCGATGTCGGTCATTACGGCGATCTCAGGCACCTCGGCCTTGATGGCGCGAATGGCGCGGTTCGACAGGTTATCAGGGTTCCAGGCCTCTTCGCAGGCCTCGGTCTTCAGCGCGGGATCGGTGTAGGGAAAGATGCAAATCGCCGGGATTCTCAGCGCATGCGCCTCTTTCGCGGCTTTCACCACCAGATCTACCGATTTCCGTGTGACACCGGGCATCGAGGGGATCTCTTGTTCTACATTCACGCCTTCGACCACGAAGACCGGCCAGATCAGATCCGCCGCCGTCAGCGTGTTTTCCCGCACCAGATCACGCAAGGCCCCTGACGATCGCGTGCGGCGCAGGCGCGTGGCGGGGAAGGGGGCGACTGTATTGGGCTGAGGAATGCGGCTCACAAGGCTCTCCTTGGCTGGGCGTGGCCGTGTGAGGGCCATAAAAGTGATCTGAAACTACCTGCCACGGGTCCGACAAGTTCACAAGTCCGCAATTTTCCGTTTCGCAAGCTGTTCCCCGCTGGCACACGATCCACCCCGACGCTAGGGTGAAGCGCAACCAGACCGCCAACAGAGGACCAAGTTTGGATCTTTACGCCACCCCTTTTCGAAATCATTGATATGCGGTCCTTTTCCAACCTGTGGTACTGGATTGGGCTTGCGGTGGCGTGGTCTATGGCCAGCTATTGGGTGATGGGCGTGCCCTATGACATGATCCAACGCGCGGGCCGCATCGAAGGCGAGGCGCAAGAGGACCTTGAGACCATCGTGCGTGTGAACTGCAACCGCATCACGTCGCTGTCCGAGCAATCGGGGATGTCCTTGATCGCGGTTGCCTCGGCCATCTTGTCATCTCTGGTTATTCTGGGGTTCTGGTACGGCGTGGAGTTTGCCCAAGCTGTATTCCTGTTAATGTTTCCCATGGTGTTCGTCGGGCTAATGTCCGCGCGAACGGCCATCACAATCCAAAGCCAAGCGCTTGAAGGCGAAGCCTTACGCCGGTATTTGCTGCGGCATCGCTTGCTGGTGCAACTGATCGGGATGGTGGCCATCCTGATCACCGCGCTTTGGGGCATGAATCACAACCTTGCCAATGGCGTATTAAGGTAATCCCGACCGACCCGGCTCTTGCGTGGCCCTAGCTGCACGGATACATCCGCCGCATGGACAAGCTTATTCTTTCTGGCGCCCCCGAGCTTTGACGCGACCCTTGTAATAAAGGAGCTCGACAGGTCTGGCGGGCCGGTTGTCCACGTGGCGCGGGATGAAAAGCGACTTGCGGCGATGCAGGCGGCACTTCGTTTTTTTGCGCCGGATGTTGTTTGCGTCACCTTTCCCGGATGGGATTGCTTGCCGTTTGATCGGGTGTCCCCCAATGCTGACGTGTCTGCCGCCCGGATGGCGACACTGGCGGGGTTGGCGACGGGCCAGATCAAGGGCCGGTTTGTGCTTCTGACCACGCTGAACGCTGTCACCCAGCGCTTGCCTGCCCGCGCGACATTGGCCGAGGCCAGCTTTGTCGCCAACGTCGATCAGTTGCTGGACGTGGATGCGCTGCGCGGATTTCTGGTGCGTATGGGGCTTTTCTCAGTCCCCAACTGTGATGGAACCGGGGGATTTCGCCGTGCGCGGGGGCATAATCGACATTTTCCCGCCGGGGGAAAGCGGCCCTGTGCGTCTGGATCTGTTCGGAGACGTTCTTGACGGTGTGCGCCGCTTTGATCCCGCGACCCAACGCACGACGGAAAGCCTGAAAGGGGTCGAGCTTGCTCCGGTCTCGGAAGTTATTCTGGATGACACCGCAATCACGCGATTCCGTCAGAACTACCGGATCGAATTCGGCGCGGCCGGGTCGGATGATCCGCTGTACGAGGCCGTGTCGGCAGGACGCAAGCATCAGGGGATCGAGCACTGGTTGCCGTTTTTCCATGAAGAGCTGGAAACCGTGTTTGATTATCTGCCCGACGCGTCCGTTATGCTGGATGACGGGCTGGACCCCACACGCCTTGCCCGGTGGGAGTCGATCACCGATCAATACGAGACCCGCAAGATCGCGATGAATGCGAAGAACCGGATGGACAGCGTCTATAAGCCTTGTCCGCCGGAGCTTCTGTATCTGGATGATCCCGCCTGGGCCACGGCGTTGGATGGACGTCGCGTTGTGCAATTGACGGCATTGCCGCAGCCTACGGGCGCGGGCGTTGTGGATGGCGGCGGCCGGATTGGGCGCAACTTCTCGCCTGAACGACAGCAAGAGAATGTCAACCTTTTCAAGTCTCTCGCGGATCATATTGAAGCAAAGCATGAGGCATCTGTCGTCGTGGCATCCTATTCCGAAGGTGCACGGGAGCGGCTTCAAGGTCTGCTGGCTGATGAGGGTGTGATCACAAGTCAGATGATCACTAATTTTCGCGATGTACCGGACAAAGCTGGCGGGATTTATCTGGCGGTCTGGGCGTTGGAGCACGGCTTCGAGGGGCCGGGGCTAACGGTGATCTCGGAGCAGGACGTTCTGGGCGACCGCCTGATCCGCGCGCCCAAGCGCAAACGCCGTGCCGAAAACTTCCTGACCGAAGCGCAAAGCCTGTCGCCTGGTGACCTGATTGTGCACGTGGACCACGGGGTCGGCAAATATAATGGGCTGGAAACCGTCACGGCGATGGGCGCCCCCCATGAATGTCTGGCGCTGGAGTATGCCGGCGGGGATCGCCTGTTTGTGCCGGTTGAAAACATCGAGCTACTGTCCAAGTTCGGCCAAGATACGGGCCTTCTGGATAAACTCGGCGGCGGCGCGTGGCAGGCCAAGAAAGCCAAGCTGAAAGAGCGCATCCGCGAGATCGCGGACAAGCTGATCCGGCTGGCTGCTGAACGCGAGCTGCGCAAGGCGCCTTTGCTAGAAGCCCCGCATCACGCGTGGGAAGAGTTCTCGGCGCGCTTCCCCTATCAGGAAACAGACGATCAGCTATCTGCGATTGAGGACGTGATCGAGGATCTGGCCTCGGGTCGACCGATGGATCGCCTGATCTGCGGGGATGTGGGCTTTGGTAAAACCGAAGTCGCTATGCGCGCGGCCTTTGTGGCAGCCATGTCCGGCCAGCAAGTTGCCGTGATCGCGCCCACGACTTTGCTTGCGCGCCAGCATTTCAAAAGCTTCTCAGAACGGTTCCGGGGTTTTCCGATCAATGTCGGTCAGCTGTCACGGTTCGTGGGGCAGGCCGAAGCGAAACGCACCCGCGAGGGCATGTCGCGCGGCACCATGGACATTGTCGTCGGCACCCATGCGCTGCTGGCAAAGGATGTGCGGTTCGAAAACCTCGGTCTGCTGATCGTCGACGAAGAACAGCGTTTTGGTGTGAACCATAAGGAACGCCTGAAGGAGTTGCGTTCCGACGTGCACGTCCTGACGCTCTCGGCCACGCCGATCCCGCGCACGCTGCAGATGTCTCTGTCTGGGGTACGGGATCTGTCGATCATCGGCACGCCGCCTGTCGATCGCCTGTCGATCCGCACCTATGTCTCGGAATTCGACGGCGTCACTATCCGCGAGGCGCTGTTGCGCGAACATTATCGTGGCGGGCAGAGCTTCTATGTGGTGCCGCGTGTGAAGGACATTCCGGACATCGAGGCGTTCCTGAAAGACCACGTGCCGGAGGTCAGCTTTGTTGTCGCCCACGGACAGATGGCGGCGGGCGAGTTGGACGACCGCATGAACGCCTTCTATGACGGCAAGTATGACGTGCTTCTGGCGACCACCATTGTCGAAAGCGGGATCGACATTCCGACCGCCAATACGATGATCGTGCACCGCGCGGATATGTTCGGTCTGGCGCAGCTTTACCAGATCCGGGGTAGGGTGGGCCGCTCGAAAACCCGCGCCTATGCCTATCTGACCACGAAACCCCGTGTGCCTTTGACGCAGACCGCGCAGAAACGGCTGCGGGTGCTGGGGTCTCTGGATACGCTTGGGGCTGGGTTCACGCTGGCCTCACAGGATTTGGACATTCGCGGCGCGGGCAATCTGGTGGGCGAAGAACAATCAGGCCAGATGCGCGAGGTGGGTTATGAGCTTTACCAGCAGATGCTGGAAGAGGCGATTGCCAAGATCAAGTCTGGTCAATTGGAAGGCTTGTCCGAGGCTGATACCGGTTGGGCGCCGCAGATCAACCTAGGTGTTCCTGTATTAATCCCAGATAGTTACGTACCCGATCTTGATGTGCGCCTTGGCCTTTATCGCCGCCTGTCGTCTTTGTCCAAGAAGGTCGAGCTGGAAGGATTTGCGGCCGAACTGATCGACCGCTTCGGCCCGCTGCCGAAAGAGGTGAACACCCTGATGCTGATCGTGCGCATCAAGGGTATGTGTAAGCGCGCGGGGATTGCGAAGCTGGATGGCGGGCCGAAAGGGGCCACGATCCAGTTCCATAACGACAAGTTCGCCTCTCCTGTCGGATTGGTTGAATTCATTCAAGCGCAGAACGGTCTGGCGAAGGTACGCGACAACAAGATCGTGGTGCGTCGGGACTGGCGCAAAACCTCGGACAAAATCCGTGGGGCCTTTGCCATTGCGCAGGATTTGGCGGTGAAGGTGAAAGAAGCCAGGGCGCAAGAAAAGAAAGCCTGATCAGAGCAGGATTTGCGCCCCAAGGCGGCCAGATGTGCAACACCTTGCGAACACCGTGTTTCGCGCTTTGACAAGGCGGTACTGACCCCTTATCCACGTGGACACTGGGATGTCTAAAGAAAGATTGAAACATGGCATTTTTTGAGGGGTCTGGCAGCGCAGCCGGGACAACCGCATTCAAAGCGCTAAAAGGACTGGCCAGCAGCAGTGGATTGGCTATTTTCCTTGCAATTTCAGGGGGGGCTGCCACCGTCCCGATGCCAGCTCAGGCACAGACCTATTCGTTTTCTAAGGTCGAGATCGAAGGCACGCAGCGGATCGAGGCTGCAACCATCCTATCCTATTTGGGGAATCGCCCAGGGGTGAAACGGTCAGCGCAGCCCAGCTGAATGACGGTTATCAGCGCCTTGTTGCGTCCGGTCTTTTCGAAGACGTCAAAGTCATCCCCCGCGGCAACGTTCTGGTCGTGCAGGTCCGCGAGTATCCGACCATCAACGTCGTGTCCGTGGAAGGAAACCGCAAGGTCAAGGATGAGATCTTCGAAGATCTGCTGAAATCGAAGCCGCGCCAGGTGTTCAGCCCGGCAACGGCCGAGCAGGACGTGCAGACCATCGTCGAAGTATATCAGGCGCAAGGCCGCTTGGCCGCACAAGTCACGCCCAAGATCATCCGGCGCGCCAACAACCGCGTGGATCTGGTGTTTGAAGTGGTCGAAGGCAAAAACACCGAAGTCGAACGTTTGTCTTTCGTCGGCAACCGCAAGTTTTCGGATGCGCGACTGCGCCGTGTTCTGGAAACCAAACAGGCCGGTATTCTGCGCGCGTTGATCCAACGCGATTCCTATGTCCCCGAACGGATCGAATTTGATAAGCAGGTCTTGAAGGATTTCTATCTATCGCGCGGGTATGTTGACTTCAAAACCACCGGTGTCACCAGCGAGTTCTCGCGCGAACGCGACGCGTTCTTTATCACATTCCAGGTTCAAGAAGGTCTGCAGTTCCGTTTCGGCGAGATCACGACATTATCCGAAGTGGACGGTGTTGACGCAGAAGACTTCCATGCGGCGCAAAGCATCAAGTCTGGCAACGTGTTTAGCCCTGCGCAGCTTGACAATGCAATCGCCCGGTTGGAGCGTTTGGCCATTCAAAAAGGCCTGGATTTCATCCGCGTCGACCCGCGTGTCACCCGTGACGAACGCAATCAGATTTTGGACATCGAGCTGGTTCTGACCCGCGGGCCGCGGATCATTGTCGAGCGCATCGATATCGAAGGCAACGCGACCACGCTGGACCGCGTCATTCGCGATCAATTCCGTGTGGTTGAGGGCGACCCCTTCAACCGCGCGAAATCCGCGAAGCCTCTGAACGTGTGCGCGCTCTTGGCTTCTTCGCGGATACGAAGGTCGAGCCTCGTCAGGGCTCGGCACCGGATCAGGTGGTGATTGACGTAGATGTCGAGGAAGCGCCGACCGGTTCGTTGAGCCTGGGTGGTGTATACAGTCTTGAGAAAGGGTTCGGTCTGAACATTGCGTTCAGCGAACGGAATTTCCTGGGACGTGGTCAGTTTATTTCGGCCAGCTTCCAAAACACCGATGACAGTGCGGATTTCTCGTTCAAATTCGCCGAGCCTGCTTTCTTGGGCCGCGATCTAGAGTTTGCAATCGAGACGTACTATCAGTCCACGGATCAGGCCTCGTCCTTCTATAGCACGCGTTCGCTGGCGTTCCGTCCGTCGATCGCGTTCCCGATCAACGAGTATTCGCGTCTCGGTCTGCGGGTCTACGCTGACGGAACCGAGATCACCGATGTCAGCGCTGACAGTTCGGACCTGCTGAAAGCGGATGAAGCACGCGGTCGTCAGATCGGTGGCGGTCTTGGCTTCTCGTATAGCTATGACACGCGTCGGACCGGGTTGGACCCCAAACGCGGATATCTGTTCCAAGTGGATGGCGACATTGGTGGCATCGGTGCGGATTACCAGTATGCGCGTGCAACTGCACTGGCGCAGGCTCTTACGCGGGTTTGGAGCGATCAGGTGACACTGTCGGCGACCGTCGAGGGCGGCTTCCTGACCAGTCTGAACGGCGCAAATTCACGCGTGACCGACCGCTTCCGCTTGGGCCCGTCCAAGCTGCGTGGTTTCGCGACCAACGGTCTTGGTCCCCGCGACCTGACGGCGACGAACGAGGATACTCTGGGAGGCAACATGTTTGCCGTCGCCCGTCTTGAAGCACAGTTTCCGCTGGGGCTTCCGGAAGAATACGGCATCACAGGCGGTCTGTTTGTAGACGCGGGTTCTTTGTGGGGGCTGGATGATACACTTGGCGGGACCATTGATGACAGTGCGCATTTGCGGTCGTCCATCGGCGCATCGATTTTCTGGGATACCCCGATCGGTCCTCTGCGCTTCAACTACTCCAAGGTTCTGGCCAAGGAAAGCTATGACGAAGAAAACAACTTCGAGCTCACAATCTCGGCTCAGTTCTGATCAAGAAGTGCCTCGGGTGAACCGGGGCACTTTTTTTTCGACATGTGGCCTGCATTGCGGCACTCTCAGCGGTGATGTTTGGCGTGTCTATGCCCAAGGCTGCGACAGCACAGCAAGCTGTGCAATCGGTGTCACAGATTGTCACGATTGACCGCCAACGGCTGTTTTCTGACACCGCATATGGCCAGCGTGTCCTTGCAACGGTCGAGGTCGAACGCGCACGCTTGGCGCAAGAGACCCGCGAAGCAGAAATAGCTCTGGCCGAAGAAGAGAAGCTGCTGACCGAGCAGCGAGACTCGTTGGATCCCGCTTCGTTTCGTGTTCTGGCTGACGCTTTTGACCAGAAAGTCAACGAGCTGCGTGCTGAAGGTCAACAGCGCGAACAAGAGTTCGTGCGTGTTCTGGAGCGCGAGCAGTCCGCGTTTTTCGAGCGTATCGGACCGATTTTGGGTCAAATTGTACGCGAGCTTGGGGCCGTGGTGATCCTGGATCGCCGCGCAATTTTGCTGGCGACACAGAACATCGATATCACGGATTTGGCCATTCGCCGGATTGACCTAGAACTTGGGGACGGCATCACCAATCCGACCGACCCGGAAGCTCAGCCCGTGGATGCCGCACCCGGTGAAACGACGGACAGTGCCACACCCGACGATGACGGAAACAATTGAATCGGATTGTTTCGCTCTGGCAGGGCTGTTAATCAGTGACGTCAGACAATAGGCGTGAAAAGCGCCGGGACAGAAGGAAAAACAGACATGGTCGACGTGCCCAGCACAGCTGATATTCAGCTTATTCAGGAATGTATCCCCCACCGCTATCCCTTCCTTCTGGTCGATAAGGTCGAAGACATCCGTGCGGGTGAATTTGCCCGTGGCATCAAGATGGTCACGATGAACGAGCCGCATTTTCAAGGCCACTTCCCGGGTCTTCCGATCATGCCGGGCGTGACGATCATCGAAGCGATGGCACAGACCTCGGCGGTGATGGTGTCGCTCTCGCTCGATCTGGTTGGGTCGGGAGCTGTTGTCTATTTCATGGGCATCGACTCGGCCAAGTTCCGCCGAAAAGTGGTTCCGGGTGATCGTCTTGAGCTGGAGGTGACCACGGTGCGCGGAGGCGCAAAGGTCTGGAAGTTTGACGGTGTCGCCAAGGTTGATGGCGAAATCGCTTGTACCGCCACGTTTATGGCGATGATCGACGTCACTGCTGGAAAGGGCTGAATATGGGGATTGATCCCTCGGCCAAGATCCATGCCAGTGCCATTGTTGACGATGGTGCTATCATTGGCGCGGATTGCCTGATTGGCCCTCTCTGCACGGTTGGGCCTCAGGTCAAGCTGGGCAAAGGTGTTGAACTGAAATCTCATGTTGTCGTCACGGGCGAAACCGAGATTGGCGACGACACAGTGGTTTTTCCGTTCTCGGTCATCGGTGAAATCCCGCAGGATCTGAAATTTGCGGGTGAAAACACCAAGCTGATCATCGGCAAGCGCAACCGGATTCGCGAGCATGTCACCATGAACACCGGCACCGCTGGCGGCGGTTATGTCACGCGTGTGGGCGATGACGGGTTGTTCATGGCGGGCTGCCATGTGGCGCATGATGCCCAGATCGGCAACAAGGTTATCTTGGTGAACAACGTGGCCGTTGCAGGCCATGTGGTGATCGAGGATGACGTGATCGTTGGCGGTCTGTCCGGACTGCACCAATGGGTGCGTATCGGGCGCGGAGCCATTATTGGCGCGCTTTCGATGGTTACCGCCGATGTGCTGCCACATGCTCTGGTGCAAGGCCCACGCGGCGAACTGGACGGTCTGAACCTTGTGGGGCTAAAGCGCCGTGGCGTAGATCGCGCGGACATCACCGCCTTGCGCGCGGCCTTCCTTATGCTGAAACAGGGCGAAGGCTCGTTTCAGGAACGTGCAGCGCGTTTGGGCGAGGAAAGCGACAGCGCCTATGTGCGCGAAATGGTCGAGTTCATCACGGGCGACAGCGACCGTGGTTTCCTGACGCCGAAATAATCGCCATGTCGGATCGCCTCGCCATCATCGCCGGTACCGGAGAGCTGCCGCAACAGATCGCGGCGGCCAATCCGGATGCTCTTTTCGTGACGATCAAAGGCGTTGACGTGTCTGTGCCCGATGGGTTCGAGCACGCGGCTGCGAGCTATGAAAAGCTGGGGGCCTTGTTCAAGGCGATGCGCGGGGGCAGGGGTCGCGCGTGTCGTGTTTGCGGGCAAGGTGGACCGGCCCAAGCTGAACCCTCTGCGTATGGATCGGGTGACTTTGGGGTTGTTTCCCCGGGTGAAGGCCGTTCTGGGCAAGGGCGACGACGCGCTTTTGCGTCTTGTGGCCGAAGTGTTCGAGGAACAGGGCTTTACCGTCGTTGGGGCCACAGATGTGACCGCTGCGCTGGCCATCGAGGCCAGTCACACCGGTCGCGCGCCTGACGCGCAGGACCGTGAAGACGCAGATCGCGGCTGGAAGTTGCTGGACGTATTGGCGGGCGAAGACATTGCGCAGGGCGTGGTGATCGCAGGCGGACAATGTCTGGGCATTGAAAGCATTCAGGGCACTAACGCGTTGCTGACATTTGCGGGGCAGACACCCGAGCACCTGAAACAAGGGGCACGTGGCGTCTTTGTGAAACGTCCAAAGCCTGGTCAGGACGGGCGGATGGATATTCCGACAATTGGACCGGATACAGTGCGTGCGGTAGCGGCGGCAGGTCTGGGCGGGATCGTGTTGGAAGAAGGCGTGATCGTATTGGAACGGGCCGAGGTTGAACGCTTGCTGTCCGAGCATGATCTGTTTTTGGACGTACGGAAGGGGCAATCATGAAAGTTTTCATGATCGCGGGCGAGCCATCCGGCGACCGTTTGGGCGCTGCTCTTATGGAAGGCTTGAAGACCCTGCGCCCGGATGTTGAATTCATTGGCATCGGCGGTGCCGCAATGGAAGAGCAGGGGCTGACCTCTCGTTTTCCCATGTCCGAGCTATCCATCATGGGAATTGCCGAAGTCGCGCCGAAGTACTTTCACCTGAAGCGCCGCATACGCGAAACCGCCGAGGCCGTCGTCGCGGCGGATCCGGACGTCTTGATCACCATCGACAGCCCGGATTTCTGCCTGCGCGTGGCACGGATTGTGAAGGAAGAAGAGGTCGAGGGCCAGACTTTCGGCCGCGACATCCCGATCGTGCATTACGTGGCCCCGTCGGTCTGGGCGTGGCGCCCGAAACGTGCCGCCAAGATGGCCCGCTGGGTGGACCATGTGCTGGCGTTGTTGCCGTTCGAGCCACCTTATATGCAAGCCGCGGGCATGGGCTGTGACTTCGTTGGGCATCCAGTCGTGGCCGAACCGCAAGCAGATGAGGCTGCGGCGCAAGCCTTCCGTGACGCACACGGCATCGGGGACGCACCGCTTCTGCTGGTCCTTCCGGGATCCCGCAAGGGCGAGGTCT
>LLEO01000123.1_pt1 | contig 12952 bp, 17 predicted proteins | sample 595861 | NCBI WGS metagenome assembly LLEO01 (sample SAMN02919315, study PRJNA255460) | bioreactor metagenome | biome: chemostat; feature: culture 2012_25.1; material: sediment; isolation source: day35 25degC chemostat 2012 inoculated with Wadden Sea sediment taken from... | place: Germany: Bremen ... | reverse complement strand
CCCCCCCGTGCAGCCCCCCCGGTCGACGACGCTTCGCCGCAGACCCCCCCAAAGGCCATCAAGGCTGGCCTTGCCGTGAGTGTCGGTGGCGATCCCCCCCGCCCCCCCATGTGATAATGCGCGGCAGCGGCAACCGGGATGGGGTCAACGGATGGATCGATCCCCCCCGTTGCGCAGGCAGGCCTCGGTCACCGAGGGGAATTGCGCTTTGATATCTTCACCGATCGCGGTGGTGGTATCGAGCATCGGCCGATTTCCGGCTTGGCTCTGTTCAAAAATGGCGCGGGCAACCACATCGCGCGGGGCCAGTTCCGCATCCTTGTGGACATCCAGCATAAAGCGCGTTCCGTGCTTGTTGACCAGAACTGCACCTTCCCCCCGCAGCGCCTCGGTCGCCAAAGGGGCAGGATCTTCGCCGACATCTATGGCCGTCGGGTGGAACTGGACGAACTCGGGATCGGCAATCGTGGCACCCGCCCGTGCGGCCATGCCGATCACCTGCCCTCTGATGCGATGGGGGTTTGTGGTCAAGGCGTAAAGGCCACCGGACCCACCTCCAGCCACAAGAATTGCCGCGCCACGTAACATGATTGGCGCAGACCGCGCATCGTGCGCAGCTTGGATGGCAACGCCCGTCACCCGGTTATCTTCGGTTTCGAAATCAACCGCCATGACGCCTTCAAGCGCCTGAACAGATGGCGTTTCGCGAACTTCTTCGATCAACGCGGCCATAATCTCGGCGCCTGCCTGGTCGCCCTTTACACGCACCACACGCGCATAGCTGTGCGCAGCCTCGCGTGACAGGACATAGCCACCGTCTTCGGTGCGATCAAAGGGCGTGCCCAGTGCGGTCAGATCAAGGATGTAATCCCGCGCCTCTTGCGTTACCAGCTTGGCGACCTTGGGGTTGACCGTGCCGGCACCTGCATTGATCGTGTCTTCGGCATGGTCATCCGGGCTGTCATTCGCATCCATAGCCGCCGCGACGCCACCTTGCGCCCAAGCCGAACTTGCCCCTTCACCCAATGTCTCGGGCGAGATCAGCACGACAGGGCACGGGGCAAGTTTCAAGGCTGCATAAAGAGCCCCAAGACCCGCGCCGATAATGATGACGCGATCTGTGGTGACAACTTGCATCGCGACTAGAGGCCCAGCTTCCGGGAAAGGTCGATCATCTTCTGGACAGATTGGCGTGCGCCATCCGCGACCGATGGGTCAACTTCGACCTGATTTTCCATCGTGTGCAGCACATAAAGGATCTTTTCGAGAGAGATCTTCTTCATATACGGGCACATGTTGCAGGGGCCAACAAAGTCGACTTCCGGCAATGCATCCGAGATGTTCGACGCCATCGAGCATTCGGTGATCAGCATCGCTTTCTCGGGCTTCTCATCTGTTACGTATTTGATGATCCCGGCGGTCGAGCCGCTAAAATCAGCCTCGGCGACCACATCGGGCGGGCATTCCGGGTGCGCGATCAGGCGTGTACCGGGGTTCCATTCGCGGAACTCTTGAAGATCTTTGGCTGTGTATTGCTCGTGCACGATGCACGAACCGGGCCAGAACACGATGTTCTTCTTGCTTTGGTTCGCAACGTTTTGCGCCAGATACTGGTCTGGCGTCATGATAACAGTGTCGCTGTCCATTGCGTCCACGATTTGCACCGCGTTCGACGAGGTACAGCAGATATCCGAGGCCGCTTTTACATCAGCCGTGGTATTCACATAGGTGACAACAGGGGCACCCGGATACTTGGCCCGCATTTCCTCGATACCGTCGGCGGTGATGCTTTCAGCCAAGGAGCACCCGGCCTCCATGTCCGGCATCAGCACTGTCTTTTCCGGGCTCAGAATTTTCGACGTCTCAGCCATGAAGTGAACGCCAGCCTGAACGATAACCTCGGCATCCACCTCTTGCGCCTTCATCGCGATCTGCAGGCTGTCGCCCACAAAGTCCGAGACACCATGGTAGATCTCGGGCGTCATATAGTTATGCCCCAGAACGACAGCGTTGCGTTCTTTCTTAAGTTCGTTAATGGCTTTGACATAGGGGGCAAAATTGACCCAGTCCGGCGGCGTCACCACGCGATCCATCTTGCGATACACATCTTCCATGGACTCTGCCAACGCGAGGGAAGGTGTGAGATCATAGTTAGCAGAAAGCACTGAACGAAGATTTACAAGGTCCAACAACTGTTACCCTCCACAAGGCATTTTGTGCCGGAAGACCTAACGCCTCATCACATTATCCACAACCCGTTTGCACTTTGTCAGCGCTAGCAACTAAAAATGTCGCCGGTCTCACAGCGTTATTGCTATCTTAAGGGCGAAGATTAAGGCCAGTCGCAGCTTCATGCGCCTCAATCGCCGACCAAAGTAAGTTGGAACATATGACATCACCAATTGGGTGGTTCGATTTTGCCGATAGATAAAGCCCCTGTGTCGCCCTCACAAATTCTCGCAGTTTTCGCTTGGTGGCGGCATTGGTCTTGCTGTCACCCTCTACCCCAAGCTGATGCTGCGACACCTGCACGGCCGGTATCGCGTTCATTCAGAAAGCCTCGTTATGGACAGTCACACGTCTCACGCGTGACCTAGATGCTCTGATAAAGTCGTGGCCAATTCGGATTTTGATAGCGGCTTGGCGAGAAAGCCGTTCATACCAGCATCAAGACAGTTCTGGATATCGTCTGCGAAGGCGCTCGCGCTCAAACCGATTACGGGGGTCTGGATCATGTGTTGTGATCCTTTCCGGATACGGCGCGTTGTTTCCAGCCCGTCAATCCCAGGCATGTTGACGTCCATCAACACCAGATCAAACTGGTTCTCTTGCATCAGATCGATCGCAATTTCGCCGCTTTCGGCAGTTGATACCTCGTGCTTGAGCGACCGCAGTATTACCTTGGCGATCTTCAGATTAGTTTTGCTGTCATCTACCACCAGAACGCTGGAGGGTTTTGCGGGTGTCTGGCGATGAGAAGAAGTGGCTTCCGGGCCATGCGCAAGATCTGCTTGGGTTTCGCTTTCAACATCAACAAAGTTGAACGGCAATGAAAAGTAGAACCGACTACCTTCTCCTTCGCGGCTGTCTACAGACAGTTCACCACCCATCTCTGCGACCAGCATGTTGCAGATTGACAATCCCAGACCCGTGCCTTGGTATTCTCGGTTGCTACGATTATCCACTTGAACAAACCGCTCGAAGACCTGCGCCTGATCCTGTTCCGAGATCCCGATGCCGGTATCGGAAACCTCAAAACAAATGGTGCCGGTTTGGGGGGGTAAATCAGCGAACCCATTTACGCGCAAAGTAACACCACCTTCTGAAGTGAATTTGATAGCATTCCCGACAAGGTTTATCAGTACTTGACGCAGTCTGTTTGCATCGCCCACAACCATCTTTGGGCAAGTATCCTGCACCGAAAAATCAAGTGATATCCCCTTGTTTTGTGCCGAAACGCGAAAAATCCCAATGACGCTCTGGGCCAGGCTATTAAGCGAGAACTCATCGCTGTGGAGCACAAATTTTCCCTCGTCCATCTTCGTGATGTCTAGGATGTCATCAATGATAGACTTAAGCGCCTTCCCCGATTCCTGTATCGTTTCGATAAGTTGAGCCTGCTCTTTCGGCAGATCTTGCTCCAAAAGCAATTCGGCAATCGGAATGACCCCATTCAGAGGCGTCCGGATTTCGTGGCTCATGGTAGCTAGAAAGCGCGATTTGGCCTCGGCCGCGGCTTGGGCTTCGTCGCGGGATGCGATAAGATTTTTCTCGTTTTCTTTGATGGTTGTCCGCATCGTGGAAAAGCTGTTGGTCAGATCGCCAATTTCATCGTTTGAACTGGGTGGAATTTTCGCTTGATAGTTGCCTTGTGCCAGCTGTTGAGCCGCCGAGGCCAGCAGGGCTGCGCGTTTAACAACCCAACGATCAAGAAGCACGCCAACTACAAGAAGCGCCCAAAGGAAGAAGAGTGCGATCAGAATTGCTAGGAAGCGAACCTGATGCCGGATCTGTCCGAGATCATCAGAAATGTTGACCTGAACAGAAAGCGCGGCAAGCTCTTTTCCTTCGAACGAGATGGCCCGCGAGGTCTGAATGATGTCGGGCTTGGCCTCTGGATCCACCGCAGACAGGGGATAAAGCTGCGCGCCCTCTGGCGTTGTTAGAACAACAGTTTCCCAATTCTGATAGCGGCTCTGCATGCTGCTTAGAGTCTCGAAAACCGCACCGATCTGATTTTGTAGTAGAAATGGGATAAGGGCGTCAGACAGAATTTCAACGTTCTGGTCCAGATTCCGAATTTGAGAGGCCGTCATCTCTCTTGTCAGGCGCGGCTCCCAGATAAATGACAACCCAAGCACACACACGCACATCATGCAGGCAAGCAAGGCCACAAAGCGGCTGCGCAGTTTAAAGCGCACCCCTGCCAATGCCGACGCAATCACGGCTTTGACAGGTGCCACAAGTGGAGGGTCACTTAACAAAGAACGCATCCAAGCCCATTCCTTGCAGTTCAGTGTAGTCGTCCAGACTCGTCTCAATCACCTCGCGGATCGGAACGCGTTCAAGCAACTCACGACCATATCCAGTTTTCCACAAGTCAAGGAAGGCCTGAGCAACCTGCCTTTGAACATCCTCCGGTACACGTGGATGAGCAGCGATTGGGTGCGGTGGGACGCGGGTCGTTTTGTAGAGGACGCGTAATTGTTCGGATATCTCGATTGGCTGCGACCGAAACGTTCCCATTACCCCGCCAGCCGCTGCGGCTTGGTTCAGGATAACGTTCAAGTATGCCGACCCGTGTGTCGACACATACATTGGTGAAAAATCGACGCTATGTTGATTGGTCAAGTCGGACCGGATCAGCAGTGATGCGCCAAGCGCATTGGGCGCAGGGAAGGCAATGGTTTGCCCTTCAAGATCTTCAACCGATTGATAGTCACTATCATCGCGCACAACCAAGATGCCGAACAGTTCACGCCCCCCATCCCGAATGATTGGCTGATACCCTTGCGTTTGGGCAGCAATGATCGCGTGATAGGGATTCATGTAGGCGAAATCGAACTCACCATTCATGAAACTTGTTTCAAATTCCGGGATCCGTGGCGCCCCTACAATCTCGAAATCGTAGCCCCGTACGCTTTTCGATTTCGCTGATAATCGGTTCCCCAAATTCGCGCGAGCTTTCGCGCTTCGAATTGCGGAACGATACCGAATGTGTAGGTCTGTGCAACAAGTGGCGAAGCATTTAGCCACATCGCTGCAATCACACCAACAATACCACCAATGGTTGTTTGGAGTCTATTTCTGATCATATCTGCCCCCTCTTTGGACGTCGCCGAATTTCGATCCACAACTCTGCCGACGCATTTGTGTGGTCGCGCAGCAAGCTTGGGGCGGATTGCTTAATATTTTCACTACATAGATGTTTTTTTTCGCTCTCATCCCCTGCTCAGAACGAGCCTCTATGGTTAACAAAACTTTCATCTGCGTTAACGAAACGTAAACGATTTACGCGCTTTAGTTGAGCATCGGAGCTGCCACCGCATCTGTGACGCAACAGTGAACGTGGCCTAAAACGGAGTGCTGCAGATGCCATATTTTATGATCGGGACCCAAAGGTCTGGTTCGAACCTACTGCGTATTATGTTGAATCAATCACCCGAACTTGTCGCGCCCCATCCGCCTCATATTCTGGAAAGACTTTGGCCATTGCTGACCGAGTATGGCGACTTGCAGAATTCACAGTCGTTTTCGCGCTTGGTTAATGATGTTTGCCTGCTGGTGGAAACCAACCCGGTCAGTTGGAAACTTGGCACGATTGATCGCGCGGCACTGGAAGACGCGTGCAAGGAACAGTCGCTCGTGGCCATCTATTTCGAAATCCACAACCTGTTGGCGCGACACAACATGGCAACAGATTGGGTGTGCAAATCCCTCGCGAATGTACACTTCGCGGACGAGATCGACCGCTTTGGTGGTAAGCGTGCGAAGTTCATCCACCTACATCGCGATGGTCGGGATTCAGCATTGTCGTTCCGCAAGGCGATTGTGGGCGAAAAATCGTTCTATCACATCGCGAAGCAATGGCGTGACGAACAGGAGAAGGCATTGGATCTTGGGCGGAACCTACCGGCCGACCGGTTCATTTCAGTCGCGTATTCCGACTTGATCACGCGCCCAGAAACCGAACTGCGTCGGTTGTGCGACTTCATGAAGGTTCAATTCTATCCTGACATGCTTGAATTCCACAAATCCCGCGAAGCAGCCAGCACGTCGGTGGCCGGGCAGATGTGGTCCAATGTGCAAAAGCCAGTCATGTCGCAGAATACGAACAAGTTTGTGCGCGAGATGAGCGCGCAGGACATTGCCGTATTCGAAGCCGTCGCAGGCGACACGCTGCACAAGATGGGGTATCCACTGATGAGCGGCTTTGACGACGAGAACCAGCGTCTTAAGGCACAGGCCTTGGAAGGCGCGAAGCCAGAGGATCTGCAGAAAAGAAAGGCTCAGGCGTCAGTAATGCAAGAGATCAAGGAACGCCTCGCTAGCAGAAACATCAATCGCCATGTCGCATAAATCTGCCAGCACCTACGCCGACGAGATCTCTCTCGCCCAGCTGTTTCTAATTTTCTTCAAAATCGGCTGTATCTCGTGGGGGGGATACATGGCGCTGATCTCGGTCGTTCGATCCGAGGTCGTGGGGAAGCATCGTCTGATTGAGGATGACGAGCTTATGAACGGTGTCGCCCTAGCGATGCTGCTTCCCGGGCCCGTCGCAGTGAATGTCGTCGCCTATGTTGGCGACAAAATCCGTGGCCCATTGGGTGGCGCGGTGTGCGCTGCGGCGGTGATCCTTCCGTCTTTCTTCCTGATGGTGGGCTTTGCAGCCTCTACCTATCGTGGGGCACGATGGTTGTCGCTGACAAGGCGTTGGCAGGCGTTCTGCCCGCGATCGCCGCGATCATCTTAAACGCCGGCTGGAAAATGCGTGAAAAGGCCATACAGGGCCCAATCGACATGGCAATGGCGGTGGGTGCGGCCGTCTTGCTTTTGGCGGTCGGTGGAATCTGGATCGTCGTCTGCACTTTCACGGTCGCTGCTGTCGTAGGTATCCTGCGGCATCGCGCGGCCGATACGGATAGTCGCGCCCCAAACGCACGACGGCATCCATCATTTGGCATCGGATCACGTGTCGTCACTCTGTTCTTGGCGACGTGCATCGTCTTATTTCTGTTCCTTCCCCAGTTGGATATCTCATCGATCCTGATGCAGTTGTTCTCGGTGTTCTCTGGCATGAGCCTGTTGCTGTTTGGGGGCGGTTACATCTTCATTCCGATGATCCAAGAGGCCGTGGTGACTGCTTACGGGTGGCTGTCCCTTGAAGATTTCGCAGCAAGCATTGCGCTGGGTCAGGTCACGCCGGGACCGATCCTGATCAGTGCGACATTCATCGGGTATAAAGTTGCGGGCTTGGCGGGGGCGATGGTTGCAACAGTTGCGATCTTCATGCCTCCGGCGGCTCTCATCATACTGGCCGCACGGCAACTTGAACGCATCAGCCACCTTGCACGATTCAAAGCCGCACAATCCGGGATTCGGACTGCCGTTTTCGGCATGATCATCTCAGCTGCGCTGTCTCTACTCATCGGGATCGCCAGCGAGGCGTCAAACCTTCTGGCGCCGGCGGTGATCTTCCTGTTGTCCTGCGTCGTGCTGATGTACCTGAAAAAGAGTGAAATCTGGACTGTACTCATCGCGGCCGTGCTGGGGATGCTCGTTTTCTAGAAGAGTGTGGGGATGCGCGTGTGGTTGGCGGAAAACACGTTTCCGGTGCGCCGGTCACAGCCTCGCGATCCTGCATCGAAGACACCCACATAGAAACCAAAGTGACAGGTCACCTGATCACGAATACCGAGCATGGAGCGCGGCGTGCAAGCCGGGACGCGGTTGACCCCAGCGCATAGCCCTCGCTTCCGGGTCGCTTGCGCCTGTGACGATCAGGTCCGCGCCGATCTCTTCGGCGTAGGTCGCGATCACAACGCCGGGCTTGCCGGCAAGAGTTACCCGTTCAATGTCATCTTGACCGGCCAAGGCATCGTCAAAGGCTTTCCTGATCTCCTGCACCATCTTCTTCCGGTCGGGCTTTACCATCGCGTATTCGGCAACATATGACGGAATGTCTTCGAACACAGAGATCGCAATGATGCGACCGTCAGGCGCGCGCAATTGTCGGGCGATGTCCAGTTTCCGCGCAAGTGTTTCGGTGTGGTCCAAAGCGACCGGAACGAGGATGGTGTTGAACATGGTGATCCCCCAATAAATGGCCGGGGCACGAGGCCCCGGCTGTTGGTCTTAGGTTGCGACGTGAGACACGTCTTTGTCCGGCGAATAGATGTCGAGGATATTCCAATGCCCCGTCGTCGGCGTCGGGTTGTTGATCATCGGTACGTCCAGCACCGTAGGCTTGCCGCTGGCAATCGCCGCCTCAAGCGCTGGGAGCAACTCGTCCGCAGACGTAATCCGCACCCCGACGGCACCATAGGCCTGCGCGATCTCGGCATAACCCGGCCCGTTGGTGGGCGCGGCGGCAGTGCCGGGGAAGGTCGTGCCATAGGTCAGCCCGTAATGGGCTTTTTGTAGCCCCGCGATAGTGCCGAAAGCGTTGTTGTTCATCACCAGCCAGATGATGCCCAAATCCAGTTCGACGGCAGTGGCCAACATGGATGGGTTTTGACCAAAGCCGCCATCGCCCACAAGGCTGATCACCACGCGATCCGGCGCGGCCAGCTTGGCCCCAATCGTCGCCGGGGGGCCAAAGCCCATCGTGGCAAAACCACCCGGCGTCAGGATCGAACCGGGGGGTCAGGATATCGAACTGCTGCCCGACCCCGTTCTTATTCCAGCCCACATCCGTGGTGATGATCGCGTCTTCCGGCAGTGCCTTGCGGGCATCCGCCAGAATACGCTCCGGCATCATCGGGAACGCGGACGAGGTCTGCATCTCGGTGTTCGAGGCTTTGAACGTGGTGCGGAACTCGGCAATCTCGGCCTTCTTCTCGGCGCGCGGGAAGCCGTCGGGATACATTTCTTTTGCAACCCGTGTCAGCACGCGCAGAGCAGCTTTGGCATCGGCAACTACACCGATCTCGGTAGGATAGTTGCGGCCGATCTCCTGCGGCTCGATGTCGATATGAATGACCTTCGTTGTGTCGTCCTTCCCACCGATATTGAACGTGTAGCCCGGATACCAGCTGGAGCAATCGGCCTCTTTAAAGCGGGTCCCCACGGCGAAGACATAGTCCGCATTCAGGCAGGACTGGTTCACCAGCTCGGTGCCCCAGAAGCCCGTCATGCCCATGACCAGCGGGTGATCATCACGCATTGCGCCCTTGCCCATCAGGGGAATGCGCAACCGGCAGCCCCATATGCTCGACAAACTCACGCAACTCTTCGCTGGCCTGCGCCAACAAAATGCCGCCGCCCCACATAGGCCACTGGGCTGTCGGCCTTGGCCAGCGTCTCGACAATCTCGCGCGCGGTTTCGTCGTCGATCGACGGCTTCTTCAGCGCGCGGGTGTTGTCGATGATGCGGTCAAAACTATCTGACGGGATCACTTCCGAGAGGATGTCCATCGGCACGTTGACCAGAACCGGACCGGGCTGACCGCTTTCGGCCAAGTGGAACGCCTTTTCCAGGATCTCGGCCATCAGGTCCGCCCGATCCACGCGCCACGCGCGTTTTACGAAGGGGCGATAGATTTCCCACTGGGCGGCGTCCGCGTGCAAGTTCACCTCTTGGTGCGGGTGCTTGCCATAATAATGGGTCGGAATGTCGCCCGCGATCACCACCATCGGGATACAATCGAGCGCCGCATTGGCGACCCCGGTGGCGCAGTTGGTCAAACCGGGAGAGAGGTGCGACAATACCACCGAGGCCTTGCCGGTCACGCGCGCATAAGCGTCCGCCGCGTGACTGGCGATCTGTTCATGACGTACGGTGATGAAGTCAATCGGGCTTTCCGCCAGCGCCGCCAGAACGGCGATGTTCGTGTGACCGCACAGGCCAAACACATGCTCGACCTCGCGTCGTTCCAGAAAATCGACGATATGTTCGGCAACCGTTTTGCCTGCTACGTTCGCTCCGTCCATCATGCGACCTCCTGTCCGTAGAACTCGCCAAACAGCTCCTCTTCCGAGGGGCGATCTTCGGCGATGGGCCGCGAGACCCATGTGTAGTTCATCATGTGTTTCATGGTGACGTTTTCATTGGTGATGTTGCCACCCCAGATGCCGCACCCCAGCGAGCTGGTCATCGGCATGCCGTTGGTCCAGGCACCTGCATTGGCCTTGGATTGCGGTTGGCGCACCATCATGCGGCTAACCGGGGCCAAACGGGCCAGACGGTCGATGTTCTCGTCATTATGCGAGTAGATGCCGCAGGAATGGCCCTTGCCGCCGGTGGCATAGATTTGGCTTACCGTGTCGAGCGCATCATCGAAACTCACGAAGTGATAGAGCGCCATCAGCGTGGTTAGCTTTTCTTTCGAGAACTTGTGCTCGGGCCCGATCTGTCCCTGGTTTTCCACCATCAGGAACTTGCGATCCTCAGGGATAGAGAACCCGGCGACCTCGGCGGTTTGCTGCGGGCGGCAGGCGATGGTCGGGAAAGTACGATTGCCTTTCTCGTCCCACATGGCGGCCTCAAGCATCGCTTTTTCTTCGGTCGAACACAGATAGCCACCCTCGGCCTCCAGCGCCTTGACCATATCTTCATAGATCGACTTCTGGATGATGATGTTCCCATCCGCCGAACAGCCCGACCCGAAATCCGAGGTTTTCGAAATACGGGTGTTCATCGCTGCGATATCCAGATCGGCGGTCTCGTCGATCACAATTGACGAATTGCCCGCGCCCACGCCATAGGCCGGACGGCCCGAGCTGTAGGCCGCTTTCACCATCGGCTTGCCGCCGGTGGCCAAAGTCAGATCGCAAATCTCCATCAGGTGCTGGGTCAGCGGAATGGAGGGCTTGCGGATCGCTTGAAACAAGTCTTCCGGTGCACCAACTGCTCGACAGGCTGCCCGCATAACTTCTGTCATTTCCCCATGTGGTCTGGGCTGTGCGCGGGTGGGGGAAAAGATCACCGCGTTGCGCGCATTGGCGGAAGACACACCGGTTACGGGTGGCGTCATCGCCGGGTTGGTCATCGGGATCAACGAGGCAATCACACCGGCGGGCTTGGCGTATTTCACCAGCCTTTTTCCTCGTCCACTTCAACGACGCCGGTCGACGGCGTGCGCAGCACGTCGCGCAGCACCATCTGGATCTTGAAGCGTTTGCCGGGACGACCTGCGCGGTCACCGATGCCACTTTCATCCACGCCCTGTTCGGCAAGACGGGTGAAGGTTTTCTCGTTGCCCGCATACCAAGCAATCGCCTGTGACAGACGGTCCAGTTGCTCCTGCGACCAGTCTTCGATTTCAGCCATGGCCGCGCGCGCACGCGCCAGCATGTCGGCCGCCAACTGGCGATCCGCGTCAGTGAGCTCTTTGCTCATGATGTTCCTCATTGTGTTGGAGAGTAGCTGCATCCGGCATCCGGCGCTGAGAGCGCGCCTCGCCGAAGGTTCGTTTCGCGTGCGTAAGGCAACGCCGCGCATGTTCTTCGTATCCCAGTTCCGCCACGCGGCTCTGGTTGGGCAGTTCGATCGAGTAATCGACCGGGGGCATCCGTTCGATGATGCCAGCAAAGTCAATCCAGCCTTCGCCCGGATACAGCCGCGCGTCGCGGGCCAGCTGGATCATCCCTTCACGCGTGTCCGCGATGCCCGGCAGGCAGTCCGAGATGTGCAGGAAGTGAAACAGTTCGGACGGGACGTGCAAAAGCTCGCCCAGATCGACGCGGCTGAGGTGCAGATAGAGCGTATCCACCAGAATGCCACCGTTCGGCCGGTCCGCAGCACGAACGATATCCAGCGCTTCGTCCAGTGTGCGTAAGCGCGAGAAGGACGGGAATTCAAGGTCGACCGTGATGCCATAGGGCTCGGCCAGATCGCATGTCTCGCCATAGACATCGACCAAAAAGTTGCGGTCGTCGCGGGTCGCGTCCAGGCCGACATGATCATCCGCTTGGCGCCCAACTCGCCGCCAAGTTCCAAAGCGCGCTCAAAACTGCGCGGGTCCACGTCTTCGGTGATGCGGGCCAGCTCTACATCCAACACCTTCAACCCGGTCGAGGCCAAGGCCGTCTTCGTGGCCTGCACCTGCGCCTTGTCCACAGGGGCTTCCGTGAACTCCCCCGGGACTTTCATCGGGATAAAGCGCGGGCTGACAGCGTCATAGCCCGCACGTGCAGCGATATAGACCAGCTCGGGCGGCGACGCCCCGATCAGGGTCAGATGCGCCAATGAATACAGCGAAGTGTCATCGGCCTGATGGGCAGTATCGGGCATGGAACGGGCTCCGGACGAAATCAGTGAGTCGCAGGTTTATCCTACGCAATCTAAAATATCTGATATTTTCGATAATTTCAATTACTGATTTCAAACCCGGTTACTCTGCCCGATTTGGGTCAGATCGTGACCCACTCCCCGCCTTGCTCATTCGACCGAACCGAGGCCGCGATGAATTGCACCCCGGTGGCACCTTCAGCCACTTTGGGGAAGCTCAGCCAATCATCCGGCAACGCCACTTCGTCGCGCCGCGCCGCCACGGCCATGGCAAACTCGGTATAGAGATTGGCCCAAGCCTCAATGAACCCCTCTGAAAAGCCACGACCAGTGCGCACGAGCCGCTCGGTCGCGGCGCTGACCCCGTGGCCATGACCACGGCTGATCACGCGATCCGCCTCGCCAAAGCGATAGAATTTCAGCTGCTCGGCGGTTTCCAAATCCCATTCCAGACCGCCCTCGGACCCGTAGATCCGAAGCCGCAACCCACCGCGATTGCCC
>LLEO01000122.1_pt1 | contig 13070 bp, 15 predicted proteins | sample 595861 | NCBI WGS metagenome assembly LLEO01 (sample SAMN02919315, study PRJNA255460) | bioreactor metagenome | biome: chemostat; feature: culture 2012_25.1; material: sediment; isolation source: day35 25degC chemostat 2012 inoculated with Wadden Sea sediment taken from... | place: Germany: Bremen ... | reverse complement strand
TGTTCCACGCGCACAAATTAGCAAAATTCTTGAAGGTGACATTCGGATGCCTCTTTCCGCTTCTGCGGTAGATATTTGGGGACGGGACGTTGAGGAAAGCGAACTTGTATTTGAAAGCGGTGATGCAGATGGGGTCTGTGTGGTCACCGAACGCGGGATAATTCCACGCCCGTGGCTAAATATCGCCACACCAATGGTCCAAATTGGCTTTTTGGCGGACGATGGTTCGCCATTCAGCGCCGATTGTCGCATGGCTTTGGCTAAGATCGTGAAGCGCTTTAAGGCGAAAGGCTAACGCCGGTTGTCGCCACCGAAATGGAGTTTTATCTTACTCAAATCGTCAATGGCGCACCGCAGACTCCTACATTGCCACAAAGCCATCGCCCCATCGACAAACATAATGTTTTGGCCGTCTCAGAACTGGACGCGCTCGGCGCTTTCCTGGATGATGTTTATGCCGCCTGCGAAAAAATGGAAATACCTGCCGACGCCGCGATTTCTGAGGGTGGATTAGGGCAGTTTGAAATAAACCTATTACACAGTGCCGACCCGCTTAAAGCAGCAGATGATGCACTCTTGTTCAAAGAACTGGTCAAAGGTGTTGCACGAAAACACGGGTTTGGCGCTACATTCATGGCCAAGCCATTTGGCGAACAACCCGGAAACGGAATGCATGTCCATTTTTCCTTGCTGGATGAAAACGGTAAAAATGTGTTTGATGATGGCACAGATGAGGGGAACTGAAATATTGCGGTTTGCTGTGGCTGGCCTCTTGAGCGCTATGCAAGAAAGCACACTGATTTTTGCACCGCACTTAAACAGTTATCGCCGCATTCGCCCCGGTCAGCACGCGCCTATTGGCGTCGCATGGGGCTATGAAAACCGGACATGTGCAATTCGCATTCCTGGTGGTCCCGGCGAAGCACGGCGGATTGAGCAGCGCGTTGCCGGCGCAGACGCCAATCCCTATTTGGTGATTGCCGCCATCCTTGGCGCCGCGCTGAACGGCATTGAAGCAAAAACACTTCCCGACCCGCCGCTTACCGGCAACGCTTATGCGGCCGACACCAGAGTTCTGCCTACCGATTTTGGCAGTGCAATAGATGCGTTTGCCAACGGACAGGAAATCGCAAAAATATTCGACCCTCAATTGGTTCGCCTGTTCGCCCAGACCAAACAGCAAGAACGAAACCGTTTCTTGGATTGGGTAACTGAAGGCGAATATGCCGCCTATCTGGAGACAGTTTGATGAATGCCCCTTCTACTCACCCCTATGCGGCTCCGGTGAGCATACCACAAGCTATTATGCGGCGTCTGCCAACACAACAAAGCTTCGTCCCTCTCTCGCGGGGTCTCACAGTTTCGACATTTGCATTGTTGGCGCAGGATATTCGGGCTTGTCCACAGCGCTGCACTTGGCTGAAAAAGGCTATAATGTTGCTATTTTGGAAGGCGCCCGTATCGGCTGGGGCGCGTCAGGCCGCAATGGCGGACAGGTTGTAAATGGCCTCAACGCCTCTTTGCAAACGATCAAACGACGTTATGGGCAGGACACGGCGAATTTTGTGGCAGGTCTTGTGATGGAAGGTGGCGACATCATTCGCGATCGCATAAAGACCTATAATATCAAATGCGACTATAAACCGACAAACCTATTTACCGCATATACGGCCGCGCACATGGGCGAGCTTGAGGAGCGGTTAGCACTTTGGCAAAGCTATGGCCTTAACACGCAAGAAATGGTGTCAAAGGACAATATTGGCAATTATGTCGGGTCAGATATTTACGCTGGCGGCATGATCGATCATGCGGCGGGGCATATGCACCCGCTCAACCTCGCGTTAGGTGAAGCAGATGCGGTTGAGAAAAATGGTGGCACCATCTACGAAATGTCTGCTGTTATTGATGTTGATTATAAATCGAAAAGACCGGTCGTAAAGACAGAACACGGCGAAATTTCGTGTAAAACAGTTGTATTTTGCGGCAACGCGTATCTGGGAAAAATCGTGCCTGAATTGGCAACTCGCGTCATGCCAGTTTCAACTCAAATTATGGCCACGGAACGCTTGTCGGATGAGTTTGCGCACCGACTACTGCCCACGTCAACTTGCGTGGAAGATATAAGGTATATTCTTGATTATTATCGCATGTCCGCAGACAATCGGTTGCTGTTTGGTGGCGGCACCGTTTATGGCGGCAGTGACCCGAAAGACATTGAAGCCAAGCTGCGCAAAAACATGGATCGGGTCTTCCCTGAATTGAAAAACACCAAAATCGAATATGCTTGGAGCGGCAATTTTGCCCTTTCTTTCAGCCGTGTGCCGCAAATGGGTCGCTTGAACAACAACACCTATTTCGCCCACGGATATTCAGGCCACGGCGTCACCGGCTCGCATACGTTCGGGCGAATTTTGGCTGAAGCCATTTCAGGCGACAATGAACGCTTTGATATGTTTGAAAAAGTGCCCTTTATCCCATTCCCCGGCGGTCAGATGTTTCGTGTGCCCTATTCTGTGATCGGGTCTTGGTATTATGGCATTAAAGATAAGCTGGGGTTGTAATCGTAGTTATGTCCAATGCCGGCGAACAGGCCTTCCGCAAAACAGATATTAGGGGCCGCTGGCCAGAAATGACTTATGGCGGAGCCTTAGCTTTTTGCGCCGCAGATATAGTCAAGAACTGGAGAATGTTGACATCGCGGTGATGGGCATCCCATTTGACAATGCGGTGACCTACCGCCCGGGCTGCCGCCTTGGGCCACGCGCTGTGCGCCAAGCATCAGTTCAACTCGCAGAGCTTAAAGCGTTTCCTTGGGGGTTTGATCCATTCGAGCATTTGGACGTGGTGGATTTTGGCGACGTGATGCTGGATCCCCATCACCCTGAAACAATCAGCGATGCCATCAAAACCCAAGTTGCTGACATATTAAGTACAGACACGAAGCTTTTGTCCATCGGCGGCGACCATTCGATTTCCTACCCAATTTTGCAAGCATATGCTGAAAAATATGGTCCAGTGGCGCTGATCCAAATTGATGCACATTGCGACACATGGGCAGATGACGGCGTCAGGTCAGATCATGGCACGATGTTCGCCCGCGCTGCAAAACACGGAATTGTCGATGTTGGAAAATCAACTCAAGTCGGGTTGCGCACCTACAACGATACCGATTTTGGCTTTGAAATTTTAACGAGCCCTTGGATCCATCGAAACGGCATTGATGCAGCTCTTGATATTGTAAAGCAGCGCGCTAAAGATGCACCGGTTTATATCAGTTTTGATATCGATGGATTAGATCCTGCATTCGCCCCTGGAACAGGCACCCCGGTGCCAGGCGGATTAAGTTCCTGGCAAGGGCTGGAGTTTATGCGCGGACTTGGGGATCTCAATTTGATCGGGATGGATGTTGTGGAAGTCTCCCCGCCATTTGACCATGCCGAGATCACCGCACTTGCCGCCGCACATGTCGCCCATGATTGGCTGTGTCTGCTCGCTGCGCAAGCCGGTGCACAAGTACACCCAGTTGGGCGAATATAGGTTAAACGATGAAAATTGGCATATTGCAGACCGGGCGCTCGCCTGAATCAATCCGCGCCAAACATGGCGACTATAATGAATTTTTCGAGCGCTATTTAAGCGGTCGTGGGTTTACCTTTGAAAATTATGAGGCGCTTGAGGGCGAACTGCCTCAAGACCCGCATGATGCACAGGGCTGGTTGATTACTGGTTCGCGATTTGGCGTTTATGAAGACCATCCCTGGATCAAGCCGCTCGAGACATTTTTACAAGATGCTTTTAAGGCGGGTGTCCCCCATATTTGGCGTTTGTTTCGGTCATCAAATCTTGGCACAAGCGCTTGGTGGGAAGGTCGAAAAATTCCGCGATGGCTGGTCAGTGGGTACTGCATCCTATGAAAGTTCCGAGATCGGCAAGCAAAGCTTGATTGCCTGGCACCAAGATCAAGTCGTCAAACGCCCCGAAATGGCCAAAAAAATCGCATCTTCCAATTTTTGTGAAAATGCCATGCTGGCATACGGAGATCGGGCACTTACCGTCCAAGCTCACCCCCGAATTTTCACCTGAATTCTTAAAAGATCTGCTTGGTTCTCGCGGCGAAATCTTGCCCCCGAGATGTTTACAATAAAGCACTAGCCGCCATTGACGAGCCGCTTACACGGGACAAATTCGCAGACGTGGTCGAAATGTTCTTCAAAAAACCGCGTTAGCGGCCGGAAAATAGCGTGCCAAATTTTGCTAAGGACTAAACCAGATGGACCATGCTCCAACATATTATGCGGCGACAGCGAAAAACCGCGTGAATTACCAAAGCCTCGAGACGGACATTGAGGCTGATGTGGTCATTATTGGAGGTGGGTTTACCGGGGTCGCAACTGCAGTTGAATTGGCCGAACGCGGCCTGGATGTCGTTTTGTGCGAGGCAAATAAAATAGGATGGGGCGCAACGGGCCGAAATGGTGGGCAGATTACTGGCAGTCTTTCAGGCGACAAGGCCATGGAGCGAGAATTTCGCCGAACGATCGGGGATAAAGCCGCTGACTATGTCTGGAACATGCGCTGGCGCGGCCATGATATCATTCGCGAACGGGGTCAAAAAGTACGACATTGACTGTGACTTGATGTTTGGCCATCTCCAAACCGCGCTAACGCGAGGCCAATTGAGTGAACTCAATGCGACTTATGAGCAAGGTTGCGCCAAGGGCATGGCCGATGATCTGGAGTTGATCGCAAAAGAGAATATCGGTGATTATCTAGAAACTGATATTTATCAAGGTGCGCTATTAAACCGTAAAAACATGCATGTGCATGCGCTAGATTTATGTTTGGGGCAAGCGCAAGTGGTGCAAAAATTGGGGGGCAGGATTTTTGAAAACAGCGAAGTCACACATATAGAACATGGAGAGCGCCCGATTGTACGTACAAAGACTGGTTCAGTTCGTGCGCAGAAAATTCTGCTTGCAGGCAACGCTTATCACCTACTTGAGCGTAAAAAAACTGAACGGCAAACTGTTCCCGGCTTCCTTGGCCAATATGGCGACCGAGCCCATGTCGCAAACGGATGCAGAAGCCATCAATCCACATCGGCTTGCTGTGTATGACGGGCGATTTGTGCTAGATTATTATCGCTTAACCGCTGACAATCGACTGATGTTTGGCGGGGGCACTAATTATTCAGGTATCGATACCCCCGACGTTGCACGGCAATTGATACCAGCTCTGGAACGCACGTTTCCGCGTCTAAAGGGAGTTAAGGCCGAGTTTTGTTGGTCCGGAATGGACGGCATTACCCTAAATCGCATTCCCCAAGTTGGACGTCTGAACGACAATGTATTCTATGTCCAAGGCTATAGCGGACACGGCATCGCACTCAGTCATATTCTTGGTGAAATCACTGCGCAATGTATCGCAGGTGACGGTTCTGAATTTGAAATTTTCGAGAATGTGAACCATTGGCGTTTACCACTAAATCGCAAGTTGGGGCAGCTTGTTGATAGCAATCGGAATGCTATATTATAAATCTAAAGATACGTTGGGGCGTTACTCATAAGTCTAGACCGATATTGGGGAGGGTTGAGCGAGCGCAATTTGCCCCAATGACATATCTTGAAAGACGCTGGGGCCAGTCCCCGCATCTCAACCAGTTTGGCCTGCAGCGTGCTTGGTTTGCTTGATCCCCCCCCTCGGATTTGCTGGTGTCCTAGGTCTTTCTGCGGCAAGTGCCGCAAGCTTGGGTCTATATCTTGCGTCTGGCCTTGCCACAATTCTGGCAGTTGGCCTTTGGGTGTGTACAACATGCGTCGACGTAAAAAACTGGCCGCAACAGACGGTTGTGGTTCTGCTTCTTACGGATGTGGCAGCGTACGGGGAGCCTAGTTTGCCGAAGGTTTTGTCCCCCGATTTGATATTTCCGCCGCGGCTTTGGCGGAAATTGCCGGATGCTCCGCGCACTGGGTCTGGCTGCGAAATGGTCACCCGACATTCCGGCTCCCACCCGGCATCGATTCGCGCATATGGTTGTGGGCGGCTGAAGGTTAACGGCCAGACTCCTGGGATAGGACCAGAGTTGTGTTTGCCTTGCGGGCTGCCGCCATTTTCTTGTTGGCGCCAAGAGATGGTTAAAATAGCGCGGTCAGATTTAAAATGTGCCATTTGCGCGCGGTGGCGCACAGGATTCACGCACCACCAAATCCCCATGCAGCAATTCTTTCACAGGTTCTGAATTTGGCGTGCCAATTTCATCGAGCAGCTGGTTCATTGCGCGCTCGCCGATCATGATCCGGGGCTGACGAATGGTGGTTAGCGACGGTACCATGCTGTTTGCAAAACGAATGTCATCAAATCCCATCACGGAAAAGTCGCGTGGCACGCTATATTTGCGCGCGTTCAGCGCAGAAATCACGCCAATAGCGGTGTCGTCATTGAAGCAGACAAACGCGGTGGGGAGCGTATCGCGGATGAATAAGCGTTCGATGGCGGCACGGCCGCTTCATGGCTGCCGTCCCCCTGCACGCGCCACGGCGACGAGCGCTTAAAGTGCGAGGTCAACGCATTGCAATAACCTTGAAAGCGGAGCTCTGACACAACGTCACCTTGAGAGCCACTAATAAAGGCAATTTGCTCGTGTCCAAGTGAAATCAAATAGTCGGTCGCCAATTTTGCTCCATTTTCATCGTCAACGCCGACATAGCTGATGTTTGCCTGGGGACACCGGCTTTGACACGGAAACAGTGGCCGGAAATGTATTTGGAGGACTTTTGGCCCAGCCGGCAACAGGAAGATGGCCGGTTAACAATAGCAAACCGTCGGCCATGCCCGTGGCCAAGAAGCGAAGATATTTTTCTTCTGCCTCAATATTTGCCTCCGTATTGCCAATCAACACCCCATAGCCCCGGGCGTTGGCCACTTTTTCCAGGCCGATCAGGATACCGGGAAAGTTTGGGTCAGCAATCGAATGGGCCAGCACCATTACCATTTTTGAGCGCTGCATGCGCAAATTTTGCGCCATGGCGTTTGCGGTGTATCCAGTGCGGGCGATGGCCGCAATAACTTTTTTGCGCGTGCTCTCCGCAACTTTTTCAGGCATTCTGATGGCCCTGCTCACGGTTGCGATTGATACGCCGGCGATCTTCGCCACGTCTTCAATAGTTGCCGGTTTGGATGAGGAATTTTCCAAGAATCGTAATACCTTCGCAAAAAATAAGCGTGCTTTGCCGCCGGGCGCTGCAACCATTCTCATAATATATCAGAACGGATCTTGATAGTGAAAAGGTTTACATAATTTCCAGTGAAAAGGTTTACATTGAAAATGAAAAGGTTTACATAGTGGAAATCGGCACAATTTGGAGGTGTGCCGGTGGGGGAGGAAAAACATTATGCCAATGGATGCAACATCCAGTGATTCACTGTTGCGCGTCGAACGTGTCAGCAAATCATTTGGGGAAGTGCCCGTTCTGTTCAGCGTCAGTTTTGACGTGCGCCGCGGTGAGGTGCATGCACTGATTGGGGAGAATGGTGCTGGCAAATCAACTTTGATGAAAATTCTGGGCGGTTTCCACGCCCCTACTTCGGGTCGCATTATTTATGACGGCGAAGAGATGAACCTGCCGCCAAATGGTGAGGCCGAAGCCTTGGGCATTGTGCTGATCCACCAAGAGCTGAATTTGGCTGAGCAGATGACCGTCGAGGAAAACATTTTCTTAGGTCGCGAAATCTCACAAAACGGATTTCTTGACCGCAAGCAAATGTCTGCAAAGGTCAAGAAATGGCTGCAAGAAGTAGGTCTGAACATTTTGCCAAGCGCGCGCATTTCAGATTTATCTATCGCTGAAAAACAAATGGTGGAGATCGTCAAGGCGATGAGCCGCGATGCCCGCGTGCTGATTATGGACGAACCGACCGCTGTTTTAACCACTGCCGAAGCTGATCTGTTTTTCCAACAGGTCGAAAAGCTCAAGCAGCGTGGCGTCGCCATTATTTTTGTTTCCCATAAATTGGTCGAAGTAAAACAGATCGCAGATCGGGTCACCATTTTGCGGGATGGCCAATGGATCGCGACAAAACCACTTGAGGAAGTGACGCTGGATTCAATGGCTCAAATGATGGTTGGCCGCGAATTGTCAAACCTCTATCCGCCAAAAAATGAAGCCGATGTGGATGCCGACATTATCTTAAGCGTCAAAAACCTGGTGGCCAAAGACGTCAAAAATGTTTCTTTCGATCTGCGCAAGGGTGAAATCTTAGGATTTTCGGGTCTTGTCGGATCTGGACGCACTGCGCTGTTTGAGGCCATTTGTGGTCTGTCGCCGATTGAGCAGGGTGAAATCCGTTTTGATAACCAGCCAGCGCATTTCGCTACGGTGGCCGATGCCCGTGACGCCGGCATCGCCTATCTCACCAAAGACCGGAAGGGTCGCGGGCTACTGTTGGAAAAGACCATGCGCCCCAACCTGACCCTTTTGGCGCTGCCCAAATTTATAAAACATTTCATGATGGATACCGATGCGGAAGATGAGGCCCTTAAACGGGGCATACGCCGCTTCGACATTCGCGCGCGTGATCCCAAAATCAAAGTTGGCGATATGTCCGGGGGCAATCAGCAAAAATTGCTCTTGGCGAAAATCATGGAGTGCTCGCCCCGCGTTGTAATCATTGACGAGCCGACGCGCGGCATCGATGTGGGCACCAAGCAACAAATTTATCACTTCATTGCTGCGCTGGCCGCAGATGGCGTGTCAGTGGTGGTGATTTCTTCGGAGATGCCCGAAATCATCGGCGTTTGTCACCGCGTTGTCGTGATGCGTGAGGGCAAAATCGCCGGGATTGTGACTGGCAATGACAATAATGAGGCGGAAATCGTGCGGTATGCCGCGGGTCTAAAGGAAGCAAATGCACATGTCTGAACAAACCGTAGAATCTAAAAAGAAAAACGCTTGGCCCGAAATTGACTTTAAGATGCTCGGCCCAGCGATTGCGCTCTTGCTCTTGTGCATCATTGGCTATTTGCTCAATCCAGCCTTTTTGGGTGAAGGCAACATTTCCAATTTGCTCACCCGGTCGGCCTTTATCGGCATCATTGCCGTGGGCGCAACATTTGTGATTACCGCAGGGGGGATCGATTTGTCCGTCGGGTCGATGGCCGCCGTGATTGCCGGTCTAATGATCATCATCATGAACAGCGCCGTCGATACGCTGGGCACGGGCGTTGCCACCGTGCTGCTTGGCTGCGGCTGCAGCATCATTTTAGGCATCGGCGCCGGATGGATTAACGGGTTTTTGACCACCAAAGGCAAGATTGAAGCTTTATTGTGACATTGGGGCACCATGGTATATTCCGCTCGCTGGTCACCTATTTTGCCGATGGCGGCACCCTGTCCCTCAATTTTGACCTGCGCGGCACCTATCGGCCGGTTTATTATGAGAGCATCTTGGGGTCTGCCTATCCCGGTGTGGTATTCATTTGTGGCGGTTGCCGGTTGGGTTTTGCTAAACCGCACGGCGTTTGGACGCTTTTGCACCGCCATTGGCTCCAGCGAGGCTGTGGCAAAATACTCGGCGATCAAAGTCGACCGGATCAAAACCTACACCTACGTCATCCAAGGCCTATGTGTTGCGCTGGCGACTATCATTTATGTACACGTTTGGGCTCCGCATCCGCCACCACCGGGGTTTTGTGGGAACTGGAAGCCATTGCGGCCGTGATCATTGGCGGCACGGTGCTCAAAGGGGGCTATGGCCGAATAGGCGGCACAATCCTTGGCGCGCTGATTTTGACAACGATCGGGAATATTCTCAACTTCACCGATCTCATCTCCAACTATCTCAATGGCACAATGCAGGGGCTGATCATTATCGTCGCTGTGTGGTTGCAACGCGGTAGCTGGGGCAAAAAGAAGAACAAAACAACTTAGCGAATTTACGTTTCGGATTACCGACGCGTGATGAACCGAGCTTTGCCGGTGACCGGTATCGCTCACCCTAAATTCTTAATTGGGAGGAACCAATGAGACTAACCAAAACACTGCTTTCGCTCGCTGCATTTGGCGCTATTGCGCTCACAGGTGCTGCATCGGCGCAAGACAAAATCAAGATTGGCGTATCATATCCAACGCCGACCCATGCGTGGGCGGCGGGAATGAACTGGCACGCGGAACAAGCGGAAAAACGCCTTGAGGCCCTTTATCCCGACATTGATATGATCTTGGTGAACTCGCCAGATTCTGGCGCACAAGCCAATGCAGTTGAAGACCTGGTGTCAGCATTGGGTATCGATGCGCTTGTTATTTTGCCTTTTGAATCGGCACCGCTAACGGACCCGGTTCTCAATGCCAAAAAGTCTGGCGCGCTTATCACTGTGGTTGATCGGGGTCTAAGCCAACCCGGTATTGAAGATATTTATGTTGCGGGCAATAACCCAGAATTGGGCCGTGTTTCAGCTGAGTATATGAAGGGGCCGCCTAAACGAGGGGTGACAACATCGTCATCTTGCGGGGCATCCCAACAGTGATCGACAATGAGCGTTTTGATGCGTTTATGGAAGAGATCGAAGGCTCTGGCATTAATGTGCTTGACCATAAACACGCCAACTGGAACCGCGATGATGGTTTTGAAGTGATGCAGGATTTCTTGAGCCGCTTCCCTGACATCGATGCGGTTTGGGCGCAGGATGACGACATCGCCATTGGTGTGGTCGCAGCTCTCGAACAAGCGGGTCGTGACGATGACGGAATTTTTGTTGTCGGCGGCGCGGGCATGAAAGAAACCATCAAAGCAATTGCTGATGGCAACCAACTGGTGCCAGTGGATGTGCTTTATCCCCCTGCGATGATCGCCACTGCCATGGATGTGACTGTTGCAGCGTTTAAGTCTAACGGCCCAGTTGCGGGACGTTACATCTTGGGTGCGACGTTGATCACGCAAGAAAACGCCATGGACTTCTACTTCCCGGACTCGCCGTTCTAAGCAACGCGAGTTACTTGGCGGCAAAGGGTTTCCATTCCCTTTGCCGCTTATCAAACCTTGGGAGAATTCTTGTGAAAACCATAAAAGGTCCAGCTCTATTTTTGGCGCAGTTTGCGGGTGACGATGCACCGTTTAACTCGTGGGGCGAAATAACAAAATGGGCTGCCGATTGCGGCTATCTGGGCGTACAGATCCCAAGCTGGGACGCGCGCTTGATCGATTTAAGCAAGGCCGCAACATCAAAAGACTATTGTGATGAATTGGCCGGAGTTGCCAAAGAAAATGGCGTTGAAATCACTGAGCTAACCACACACTTGCAAGGGCAGCTGGTCGCCGTTCATCCTGCCTATGACACAGGGTTTGATGGTTTTGCTCCATCGAAAGTGCACAAAAATCCAAATGCCCGGCAAGAGTGGGGCAGTTGAACAGGTTAAATTGGCCCTCAGCGCCTCAAAAAACCTCGGCATAACCGAGCTTGCAACATTCTCCGGTGCCCTGGCATGGCCCTATCTTTATCCTTGGCCTCAGCGCCTGAGGGCTTGGTTGACACTGCTTTTGACGAGCTGGCGAACCGATGGCTGCCAATTTTGAACCATGCGGATGAGTGCGGCGTTGATGTTTGTTACGAAATTCATCCTGGGGAAGATTTGCATGATGGTGTGACATTCGAAATGTTCCTGGAGCGGGTTAACAATCATGCACGTTGCCAAATGCTCTATGATCCGTCGCACTTTGTTTTGCAGTGCCTAGATTACATTGATCACATCGATATCTATAAAGACCGGATCAAATTGTTCCATGTTAAAGATGCCGAGTTCAACCCGACCGGTCGCCAAGGGGTTTATGGCGGCTATCAATCCTGGGTGGATCGTGCCGGGCGCTTTAGAAGTCTTGGCGATGGGCAGGTGGACTTTTCCGCGATCTTTTCAAAAATGGCCGCCAATGATTTTCATGGCTGGGCGGTAGTTGAATGGGAATGCTGTTTGAAGCATCCAGAAGTTGGCGCGCGCGAAGGCGCACAGTTTGTCCGCGACCACATTATCGAAGTGACCGAACGTGCGTTCGATGATTTTGCTGATGGTGGCGCAGATATGCAGGCCAACCGCGCAATGTTGGGACTAGATTAATTATGTCAAATACAGAAAAGAAACCCATCCGGCTGGGTATGGTGGGTGGCGGCGAAGGCGCGTTTATCGGCGAAGTTCACCGTTTTGCCTCACGCTTGGATGGCGCCTACGAATTGGTGGCCGGTGCCCTATCCTCAACGCCGGAAAAAGCCCGCAGCTCGGGCGAAGCACTTGGTTTAGCGCCAGACCGGATTTATGACAACTTTGAACAGATGGCGACGCAAGAATCTGCGCGAGCCGATGGCATTGATGCCGTCGCCATTGTCACGCCCAACCATATGCATTTTGCGCCCGCCAAGCTGTTCTTGGAACATGGCATTCATGTGATCTGCGATAAGCCCCTCACCTCAAATTTAGAGGATGCCAAAGCGCTTTATGAGGTGGCCAGCCGCTCAGATGCGCTGTTCGTTCTCACCCATAATTACACCGGTTATCCGATGATGCGGCAAGCCCGCCAGATGGTCGCCAATGGCGAATTGGGAAACATTCGTCTGGTGCAATCAGAATATGTACAAGACTGGCTAACGGAAGAAGCCGACAATAAGCAGGCCAGTTGGCGGACTGACCCGAAGCGGTCTGGCGCGGGCGGGTCGATCGGCGATATTGGCACCCACGCTTTTAATCTGTCTTGCTTTGTTTCGGGCTTAGAGGTGGAAAGCATCGCCGCGGATTTGCAATCTTTTGTCCCGGGTCGCAAGTCGATGACAACGCTCATATTATGTTCAGGTTTAGTGGCGGCGCGCGGGGCACCCTTTGGTGTAGCCAGGTGGCGCCGGGCAATGAAAACGGCCTGCGCTTGCGCATTTATGGCGACAAGGGCGGTTTGGAATGGGCGCAGGAAGACCCAAACTTTTTGTGGTTCACGCCATTTGGTGAACCAACGCGCAAAGTCACCCCGCAATGGTCCGGGCGCTGGCGAAGCAGCGAGCCGGTTAAGCCGCATCCCCACCGGGCCACCCCGGAGGG
>LLEO01000121.1_pt1 | contig 13445 bp, 17 predicted proteins | sample 595861 | NCBI WGS metagenome assembly LLEO01 (sample SAMN02919315, study PRJNA255460) | bioreactor metagenome | biome: chemostat; feature: culture 2012_25.1; material: sediment; isolation source: day35 25degC chemostat 2012 inoculated with Wadden Sea sediment taken from... | place: Germany: Bremen ... | reverse complement strand
GGGAGACGGCTGCTGCTCTCGGTGATCCTCTACGTTGTCCTTCCGCTGGCAGCAGGCATTGTGACGCGCGCGCGTCTGGTCAAAAAAGGGCCGGCCGCACTAGACGGCTTTCTGGCCCGTTTGAAACCGTGGTCCGTGGTCGGGCTGCTGGCCACTGTCGTGCTGCTCTTTGGCTTTCAGGCGCAGACCATTCTGGCCAAACCGCTGGCCATCGTACTGATCGCTGTGCCGCTGCTGATCCAGACCTATGGGATCTTCGCCATCGCCTATGGCGCCGCGAAGGCGATGAAACTGCCGCACAACATCGCAGCGCCCGCCTGCATGATCGGCACGTCGAATTTCTTTGAACTGGCAGTGGCTGTGGCGATTTCGCTTTTCGGCCTGAACTCGGGTGCTGCGCTGGCGACTGTCGTCGGCGTGCTGGTCGAGGTGCCCGTGATGCTGTCGCTGGTCGCTTTCGCCAACCGCACCCCGTCACTGGTTTCCAACCAAGTAAAGACGCCTAACCCCTTAGGTCAGCGAGGTCACCCCACAGGATCAACGCGTCCTCTTCGCTGACCGAAATCACGTTATGCCCCATCGAGGCATCATAATAGGCGCTGTCGCCCCGGCGCATCTCGACCGGCTCATAGAACTCGGTGATCAAACGTACGGCGCCCGTCAGGACATAAAGGAATTCTTCGCCATCATGGCGGACCCAGCCGTCAAATTCGTCGAACGAGCGGGCACGGACGCGGGCGCGGTAAGGCAGCATGGACTTCTTGGTCAGCGCGCCTGCCAGCATCTCGTGTTCATAGGTTGTGGTGGGGTGCGATGCGCCCTCGCCCGACTTGGTCACCGCCATCCGGCCAGACACCTGCGCCGATTTGGGCGCGGTGAACAGCTGCGGCACGGTGATCTCAAGCCCAACGGCAAGCTTTTTCAGCGCCTCATAAGTAGGCGACATCTGGCCGTTTTCGATCTTCGACAGGGTCGAGCGTGCAAGACCCGCCTGCCCCGCGGCCTGCTCCAGCGTCCAACCGCGAGATTTGCGCAGCTCGCGCACACGCTCGCCCAGATTCAGCGGGCTGGGATCGGGCAGGTCTTCCCCGGTTTCACGGGCAAGCTTGATCAGGCTGGGTGGGTTGGCTTTGGTCATGCCCCTTGAATACAGACAATCTGCGATGATGCAACCACGCGGGTTGCATCTGTGGCCATCCCTTGGCACATCAGATGATGATCTCGGAACTCACGCCCTCCTCTTCGCTTGCACAAGCGCCATCGCCCTTCAATATGGCAGAGTACGTGCTGCAGCACGCAGAGCGTCTGTACGACAAGACAGCGTTAGAAATTGTAACGACCTGCGACGCACCAAACACGCATTGGACTTATGCACAGTTAGAGCGCGCTGTGCGGGGTGTCGCGACAGGGCTTCTGAACCAAGGCCTGCAACCCGGAGAGCGCGTACTGCTTCGCCTTGGCAACACGGTGGATTTCCCGCTGGGCTTTCTGGGGGCCATTGCCGCCGGTCTGGTGCCGATCCCAAGCTCGTCGCAGCTAACCACGTCCGAAATCACGCGCATGGCCGATCTGGTCGCACCCGCGCTGATCATCGCCGATCCCGGTATCGCCCTGCCTGATCCTGCGCAATGCAATGTGATTGATACCGAAACCCTGCACGGCTTCACCGATCTGCCACCGGCCGCCTATCACCAAGGTAGCCCAGAACGGCCCGCCTATATCATCTTCACCTCTGGCACCTCAGGCCAAGCGCGTGCCGTACTGCACGCTCACCGCGCGATCTGGGCGCGGCAGATGATGTGGGACGGGTGGTATGGGATCACCGAAGCCGACCGCGTGATGCACGCAGGCGCCTTCAACTGGACCTATACACTGGGTACCGGGTTGATGGACCCGTGGTCTGTCGGCGCAACGGCGCTGATCCCGGCGGCGGGGCAGCACGCCTGACGACCTGTCTGCACTGCTCAGCCGCGAACACGTCAGCATCTTTGCTGCAGCCCCCGGCGTCTATCGACAGATGCTGAAACATGACCTGCCCCCGTTGCCCAACCTGCGCCATGGGCTGTCTGCGGGCGAGAAGCTGCCCGACATCACCCGCACCCGATGGAAGATCAGACCCGCACCCCCATTCACGAGGCGTTCGGCATGTCTGAATGCTCGACCTTCATCTCTGGCTCGCCCACGCGGCCTGCGCCAGACGGCGCGCTGGGCTTTGGACAGGCGGGGCGGCATTTGGCGGTGGTGGACGCAGACGGCGCGCCCGTTCCCTTGGGCACCGCAGGCACGCTTGCCATCCACCGTAGCGACCCCCGGCTTGATGCTGGAATACCTGAACGCGCCCGACGCAACCGCCGTGAAGTTTCTGGGCGACTGGTTTCTGACCGGCGACAGCGCCTCGATGTCCGAAACCGGCGCGTTCACCTATGAAGGGCGGTCTGACGACATCATGAATGCGGGCGGCTATCGCGTATCCCCCGATCGAGGTCGAATCCGTCATGGCCCAACATCCCGGCATCAGCGAAGCCGCTTGCGTTGAAGTTTCCGTGAAGGCGGATGCATCTGTGATCGGGTGCTTCTATATCCCTACGGAAGCCCCGATATCCGACGACGAGCTATCACGACATGCCCATGCCCATCTGGCCCACTACAAATGCCCGCGGCTGTTTCGGCCCATCGACAACCTGCCGCGATCCACGAATAATAAACTGTCACGAGCAGCTTTACGCCTGTCGGTTGATGCGCACGGCGATGAAGTCACGTGACCTCTTCCCAAACCTATCAATCCCAGATAGAGCTTACCTCTGTAGGAGTACCATATGATCCGTTTGGACATTTTCTCTGATCCGATTTGCCCATGGTGCTACATCGGAAAAGCGAGATTAGATTTTGCATTGGAATCCCGCCCTGACCACCCGTTTCAGGTGCAGTGGCATCCTTTCCAGCTGAACCCTGAAATGCCGCCCGAAGGCATGGATCGACGCACCTATCTGGAAACCAAGTTTGGCGGCCAGCAAAAAGCCGTAAAAGCCTATATGCCAGTGATCGAAGAAGCCGCCGCCTCGGGTGTCGAGATCAATCTGGAAGCCATCAAGCGCACGCCGAACACGATGAACGCACATCGCGTGATCCATTGGGCAGGACTAGAGGGCAAGCAGAACGCGGTGGTCGACCGCCTGTTCCGTGCCTATTTCGTGGAAGGTCGCGATCTTGGCGAAACCAACGTACTGTGCGACGTCGCTGCAAGTGCAGGAATGGATGGCGAGATGGTCGCGCGCCTGCTGGCCTCGTCCGCCGATGCCAGCGACCTTCTGGCCCGCGATATGGACGCACGCAGCAAAGGCGTAAATTCGGTCCCGACCTTCCTGATCGCAAACCAGCACGTGGTGCCCGGCGCGCAACCCATCAAGCTGTGGCAACAAATCATTGACGACATCACAGCCCAGTTGGATGCTGATGACGTTCAGAGTGGAACGCCTCTTCAGTGAGGATCATGAGGAACCCTCCAGTCGAGCCATTGCGCTTGCGGGAATACGTGCTGCTGATGGCGGCCCTGTTTTCGATGGTGGCGTTCTCGATTGACTCGATCCTGCCAGCCTTGCCCGAAATCGCCTCGTTGCTGGTCCCCTGAAGATGTAAACCGCGCACAGCTTCTGATCAGCTCCTTTGTGATCGGAGCAGGCGCAGGGCAACTGATCTTCGGCCCCTTGTCTGACTCGATCGGGCGGCGGTGTTCGCTGGCACTGGGCATGCTTCTTTACATGGCCGCGGCTTCGCAGCCCTCTGGGCACAATCGCTCGAGGCTCTTTTGTTTTGGCGCTTTGTCCAAGGAATGGGCGCCGCTGGCCCGCGCACCTGTGGTATGGCAATGACCCGCGATCTCTATGAAGGGCGGCAGATGGCGCGGGTCAACTCGATGGCCTTTACCTTCTTCGTCCTCGTCCCGGCCGTCGCGCCGTTGATCGGACAATGGGTGGTTCTGGCTTTGGCTGGCGGCAAATGTTCACCACCTATATTCTGTTGGCCATCGCCATTCTGACATGGTTCCTTCTGCGCCAGCCCGAAACACTGGCGCCAGAACGCCGTCGCCCGCTATCTCCGCGACCGACACTGGAAGCCTTTACAATCGTTATGAAAAGCCGCGTCACGCTGCTGTATATGGGCGTGATCACCTTTGCGTTCGCCCAATTGATCGCCTTCATCAGCTCCGCACAGCAGATTTTTGTCGACGTGTTGGGCGCAGGTACGAAGTGGCCCCGTCTATTTCGCACTCATTACCGTTTTCTCGGCGGCTTCAGGCCTTCTGAACGCGCGGCTGGTGATGCGGATTGGGATGCGCCGCTTGGCGCAAGCGGGCTTTGCCACGCAGACGGTTCTGGCAGGTCTGACCCTGACCTTCTGGTGCGTGTACGAGCCGCAAGGTCATGGTGCACTGGTCATCTTCTGCCTCTGGGCCACCACCCTGTTCTTCCTGAACGGGCTAAGCTTCGGCAACTTGAATGCGCTGGCCATTCAACCTCTTGGACATGTTGCCGGGACCGCCAGCGCACTTATTGGCGCGCTTCCGACGGTAGCTGCGATGGCAATTGCCGCGCCCATCGGGCTGGCCTTCAACGGCACGCCCCTTCCCCCTGATGACGGGTGTCACGATCTGTTCTGGCCTAGCGCTGGCGCTGATGCAGCTTGATCGCAAGAACGACCATTAAAACAAAGAAAGCCGCCCAAGCCATGTGGTTGGGCGGCTTTATTTTCGTTTATGCAGAAAGACTTAGAACGGTGCTTCCAGATCGCTGAGGCGGACATAGACCGTCTTCAGCTCGGAATAATGTTCGATCGCCGCTTTCGAGTTTTCACGCCCCACACCCGAGGCTTTCGAGCCGCCGAACGGCGCTTCGACCGGCGCGTCGTTATAGGTGTTGATATAGCAGGTGCCCGCCTCGAACCCGGCAACCACGCGGTGGGCGCGGGTCAGGTCGTTGGTAAAGACGCCAGCGGCCAGACCGAACTCGGTGTCATTGGCGCGGGCCATGACCTCGGCCTCGTCCTCGAAATCCAGAACAGACATAACAGGGCCGAAGATTTCTTCACGGGCGATGGTCATGTCGTCAGTCACATCAGCAAAGACAGTGGCTGCAGATAGAAGCCGTCGCCCTCGATCCGCGTTCCGCCATAGACCAGACGCGCACCCTCTTCCTTGCCCTTCTCGATATAGTTCATGACGATGTTCAACTGCCCTTCGCTAACCATCGGCCCGAACGAAGTTTCAGGGTCCAGAGGATCTCCGATGACCGCATTTTCCAGACGTTCGGCAAGGCGTTTCAGGAATGCTTCCTTGATTCCTTTCTGAACGAACACGCGTGTCCCGTTCGAGCAGACCTGTCCTGAGGAATAGAAGTTGCCCAAGATGGCACCCGACACGGCTTTGTCTACGTCGGCGTCGTCAAAGACGATCATAGGAGATTTGCCACCCAACTCCATCGTGACATGCTTCATGCCTTCGGCAGCAGCGGCATAGACCTTGCGGCCCGTCGGTACTGATCCGGTCAGCGACACCTTGGCCACGCGCGGGTCGGTGACCAACGCAGCACCTACATCGCCATACCCTTGAATGACGTTGAAGATGCCAGCCGGCGCGCCCGCTTCGATCATGATCTCGGCCACTTTCAGCGCGGACAGCGGCGTGGTTTCCGAAGGCTTGAAAATCGAGGTATTACCGCAAGCCAGCGCTGGCGCCGCCTTCCAGCAGGCGATCTGGGTGGGATAGTTCCATGCACCAATGCCCACGCACACGCCAAGCGCTTCGCGGCGAGTATAGACGAAATCTCCGTCCGGCATCTGGATGTGTTCGCCGGTCAGAGACCCCTGCCAAACCGCCAAAATACTCAAGCGCATCCGCGCCCGAGGTTGCATCCGCCACACTGGTTTCCTGATAGGGTTTACCGGTGTCCAACGTTTCCAGAACCGACAGGTCGTGGTTGCGTTCGCGGATGATGTCAGCAGCGCGACGCAGGATACGGCCCCGCTCAGTCCCGGTCATGGCTTCCCAGTCCTTCTGGGCCGCCAGCGACGAGGTGATTGCCTGTTCTATGATCGCAGGCGTTGCGGAATGCAGTTTTGCAATGACCTCGCCGGTGGCAGGGAAGATCACGTCAATTTCGGCTCCGGCGGTGTCTTCCACGTAAGCGCCGTTGATGAAATGGCTGGCTTGAGGTTGTGCGCGCATGTTGCACCTTTCCAGTTTTCCCCAGCAATCGGGCGGGGTGTCAGTTCAGTTTGATCCGGTTGTGTCAGATGTGACACCGGGCGGCTATTCAAAAGGCGACAGACTTTGGACAGAGCGCGCCGTTGACGCAACGCACTCTAAACTCAAATTGGCAATATTGAGGCAGATCAGCCTTAAAGCCCATCGCGACCACGAACTTCTCCGAGCTGTCCGAGCGGCTTGAGGGCGGCTTTACGTTCATCACCTTGTTGAACTTTGTCTTCAACAATTTCTGAAGTTCACCTTCTGCCCCGCCTGCCAGAACCTTGGCGACAAAAGTGCCGCCTTCGTCCAGCACGTCGAAGGCGAAATAGGCTGCGGCCTCGCATAGCGAGATGATGCGCAGATGGTCGGTCTGTTTATGACCCGAGCTGGCCGCCGCCATGTCGGACATGACCACGTCTGCCTTACCACCCAGCCAGTCGCGCACAACTTGGTCCGCGTCGTCTTCCATGAAGTCAAGCTGCTCGAACCGGGCACCGGCCAGCGGTTCAACCTCTTGCAAATCTACGCCTAGATAGGTGCCGATGCGCTTGCCAAACTTTTCGCCCAACGCGTTGATCCGCGGCACGGCGACTTGCGCCCAGCCACCCGGAGCACAGCCAAGGTCGACCACCCGCGCGCCGTTCACAAGAAACCGGAACTTATCGTCCAATTCCATGATCTTATAGGCTGCACGACCACGATAGCCCTCTGCCTGCGCGCGCTGCACATAGGGATCATTGAGCTGACGCTGCAACCAGCGCGTCGACGAACTGCGCCGACCGCGCGCGGTTTTCACCTTTACGGTCAGGTCGCGTTGACCCCGGCCCGAGCTTTTGCGCGTGCGTTTCGAATACTTGTTGCCGCCCCCTTGGGAGCCGCCGGAATTACCATCGTCTTGAGACATCAGAAAGGTCCGCCTTCCAACACGCCGTCCGAGGACATTTGAGAATAAAGGATGCCTTCTCTAAGGCCTCGATCCGCAACTGACAAGCGATCAGTCGGCCAGACGCGCAAAAGCGCCTGCAAAATCGCCGATCCGGACATGATCAACGATTGCCGATCCCGTCCGATATGCGAGTTCACGCGACGCCCCTTGGGGCCCATCGCCAGATAGCCTTGGATCACGCGTTCAATCTGTTCTGACGTCATGCGCAACCCGTCTACGCGGGTGCGGTCATAGCGGCGCAGCCCAAATGGGTCGCAGCGACGGTCGTAACCGTGCCCGAGGTGCCAATGATCTGGAACCCTTCGCGCGGCGGTTCGTGATAGAAGGGGCTGAAATCGGCCAGCTGCTCTTCGAAATGAACCGACATCAGGGCATAGCGGCCTGCATCGTCTTCCACATCGTCAAACATCTCGCGCAGGGTCGCCACGCCCAGTGGGACGGAAATCCAATCAACCACGCTGGCCGCTGGGAAATCGCCCACACCACCAGAGAACCCACGCCCCATCCGCATGATGGACTGCGCGCGGTCCAAGGGGGGGACTTTCGACAGGTCAATCCAGACAAGTTCCGTCGAGCCACCGCCGATATCCACCACCAAAAGCTGTTCGGTCTTGGTCGACACCAAAGGCGCGCAGGACACAACGGCCAGACGCGCTTCTTCCTCGGGCTTGATGATCTCAAGATCCAACCCGGTTTCACGCCGGATATTGGCCATGAACGCCTTGCCGTTGGTCGCACGACGGCAAGCCTCGGTCGCGACAAGCCGCATCCGTTTTACATCATGCTTGATCAGCTTTTTACGGCAGATGCGCAGCGCTTGGATGGTGCGCGACATGGATGAACGACTGAGACGCCCGGACGCTTCCAGACCACGGCCCAGCTGCACCGATTTCGAGAAGCTGTCCACGACATGAAACTGACTGCCCTTTGGCTGGGCAATCAGCATGCGACAACTATTTGTACCGAGATCCAGGGCCGCATAAAGGCTGGCCGGATCCACGGGGGATGGCACGGGGGCTTCTACCGCTTTCGGGAACACGCCCGCACCTTTGGGACGCTTGGGCGCCATTGATCACGCCCTCCATTTTCGAGTTATCCCCAAGATAGGTGCATGACCAGTGCTGGCAATCCCTGCCGGGCGGCAAATGTAACACTTGGATGTCATAATCAACATGAAAGGATTTCACGGCGGGCGGCATGGTCTCTTTCAGTTGTTTTTCGTATTCCTTCGGCGCGGATCGTATGAACGCGAGCCTATGAAGCCTGTGAAGTCGCTTGTGAAACGCGGCGTGTCGAAAATCGACACAAGGCGATGGGCAAGCGCGACTACGTATAGAGGACGAAGAAAAGGGAGAATCGCAATGCCGGACGTCACCATCGTTTACTGGAGGGACATCCCCGCCCAGGTGATCGTGGGCAAAGGCCGCCGTGGGTCGAAAGCCCCCCTGCCCGAGCGGTTCGAACAGGCCATTGACCGGGCCGCCATGAAGGTGAACGCGAAAGACAGCGACGCTTATCTGGCGGAATGGCGCAAGGCAGACCCTTTTTCTGTCGAAGGTGACCCGCAAGAGATCGCCGCGGCCGAGGCTGCGCGTTTGGACGCGGAATATGACAACGAGCGTTTGCGCGCTCTGATTGGCAACGACGGATGGGCCTGATCCCACCCTCTATCAAGGAGGCAGCATGGCGCTGTTGAACTTCCGCAAGAAGCCGACCGATGGTCAGGCCAATGCCGCATCCCCCGAACTTCAGGCCTTCCTGAAGGGCTATTCGATTGAAGTCATGCCGCGCACGGCGGGCAAGGTCGAAGATTTCCGTGATCTTCTGCCCGAAGGCACGCGGGGTCTATATCGCCCATATCGAAGGCACGCCGATCGAAGACATGGTCGCCACGGCAAAGCGCCTGAAGGAAGAAGGCTTCGACGCGATGCCGCACTTCCCGGCGCGCATCATCAAGGACAAAGCCACGCTGGCCGACTGGATTGCCCAGTACCAGGGCGAAGCGACGTGAAGCAGGGCCTGATCCTGGCCGGCGGCGTTGCCCAGCCCATTGGCGATTTTGACAGTTCGATGCAGCTTTTGGAAACTGGCCTGTTTGATCAGGCAGGCTTTACCAATCTGCACGTGGCCGGTCACCCCGAGCCGAATCTGGATATCGACCCCAAGGGCGGTCGCGCCAACACCTATGCGGCGCTGGATTGGAAGCAAGAGTTTCCAAACGCACCGACGCCGAGATGGCGCTGGCCACTCAGTTCTGCTTTGAGGCCGAGCCGGTCATTGCATGGGCCAACGAACTGGCCGAGCGCGGCATGAACCTTCCGATCCATATCGGCATCGCGGGTCCAGCCAAACTTCAGACAATGATCAAGTTCGCCATTGCCTGCGGCGTGGGCCCGTCCCTGAAAGTGCTGCAAAAGCGCGCCAAGGACGTGTCGAAGCTGCTGCTGCCGCACGAACCGAACGACGTTCTAAACGATCTGGCGCTGCACAAGGCCGCCAACCCCGACTTCAACATCACCCAGGTGCACTTCTTCCCGCTGGGCGGGATCAAGACCAATGCCAACTGGGCCATCGAGCATGGCGGAGACAACACCGCCCCAGTGAACGCGACCAAAGGATAATCAAGAATGACCCGTACCATCGTCGAAAGCGCGACCAAGACCTCGATCATCGGCTTTGACCAGCCGTTTTCCGTGATCGGCGAGCGCATCAACCCGACTGGCCGCAAAATCCTGAATGAAGAGCTGGAGCGCGACGACTTCAGCCGCGTTGAAGCCGATGCGTTGGCACAGGTTGCCGCCGGCGCGACCATTCTGGACATCAACTCGGGCGCTGTGTTATCGAACAAAATGGCCGAAGATCCACGTTATGCCGACAACAACTTTGTCGAGCCGGACCTGATGCGCAAACTCGTCGAAACTGTGCAAGCCGTCACCGACTGCCCGCTCTGCATCGACTCGTCGGTTCCCGGCGCGCTGGAAGCAGGTCTGGAAGCCGCTAACGGCCGCCCGCTTCTGAACTCGGTCACCGGTGAAGAAGAGCGTCTGGAATTGGTTCTGCCGCTGGTCAAGAAATATAACGTCCCTGTTGTTGCGATCTCGAACGACGACACTGGCATTTCGGAAGACCCTGAAGTGCGCTTTGCCGTCGCCAAGAAAATCGTCGAACGCGCCGCAGACTTCGGCATCCCGGCGCATGACATCGTGGTGGACCCGCTGGTCATGCCGATCGGTGCGATGGGCACAGCTGGCCTGCAGGTGTTCGAACTGAACCGCCGCCTGCGTGAAGAGCTGGGCGTGAACACCACCTGTGGCGCCTCCAACATCTCGTTCGGTCTGCCCAACCGTCACGGCATCAACAACGCGTTCCTGCCGATGGCGATGGCCACTGGCATGACCTCGGCAATCATGAACCCGATTGCCCTGCCCGTTGGCCCCAAAAAGCTGGCCGAAAAGAAAGCCGAGATCGAAGCCAAAGGCATCATCATCCGGCTGACATGGATGACGAGACCTTCTGTCAGGTCTTCGGTCTGGGTTCGACCAAGCCCAAAGCCGGGAAGGAAATGGAGGCCATCCGCGCCGCCAACTTCCTGACCAACAACGACGAAGGCGGGGCCGAGTGGATCAAGTTCAACTCGAGCAATGCCGGAGCCGCGGGTGCTGCTGGTGGCCGTCGTGGTGGTCGTCGCCGCCGGGGCTAACGGCTAGAAGCAAACACACAAAAGGCCCGCCAATCTGGCGGGCCTTCTACTTTAGATACACATCAGATACCAAAATACCATAGAGAACCCGTGGATTGACGCACTCGGGCTTGCGTCCCAATTCATCTTGCCTATCATCAAAAGTGTTCGCCGTTCCGCCCATTAAAGGTCGATGTTTCGGGGAGCGCGGGACATTTACAGTACCGTTTTTGAACACAAAACATCGGAGTTATATCCATGAAAGTTACAGCAACGCTTCTTCTGATTGCGATGACCACCCTTGCGGCCTGCGCCACTGCGCCGGAACCCGAGCCCGTCGTCGTCGCCGAGCCTACTTATGACAAAATGGGCAACCCCATGTAATGGTGGTGTCCCCTGAAAAAGCCCGCGCCAGTCGCGGGCTTTTTTTTGCCCATCTGTCGGGTTTCCCTGCACGCATGAGCCTGTCTGTAATCTTCTTGCGGTTGGCGCAAAAACAGTTTCAGACGCTTTGATTTCCCGCAAAGAAGCCACCATAACGCGAACGCTAACTGTCCACAGAAACCGCGAACAGAAGGACATTGATCGTGTCGACATCCACGCACACCCCGCTTGAGGGGATCACCATTCTTGACTTAACCCATGTACTGGCCGGTCCCTACTGCTCGATGATCCTGTCCGATTTGGGAGCCAAGGTGATCAAAGTCGAACAGCCCGGAATCGGAGATGACACGCGGCATTTCCCGCCATTTCGCAACGGGCACAGCGCCTATTTCGCGACCATCAACCGCGATAAGCAGTCGATTGCCCTAAACCTGAAGGACGACGCCGATCGCGCGGTTTTCGAACGGCTGCTGGCACAGGTCGACGTGGTGATGGAAAACTACCGCCCCGGCGTCATGGAACGTCTCGGCTATGGCTATGACACGCTGTCAGAACGCCATCCGCATCTGATCTATGGCGCGGTGTCGGGCTTTGGGCATACCGGCCCCGACGCATTGAAACCCGCCTATGACATGGTGGTGCAGGCGCGCGGCGGGGTCATGTCGATCACGGGTGAAAAGAACCGCGAGCCGGTGCGCGTGGGGGCCTCGGTCGGCGATATCGTAGCGGGCATGTTTCTAGGGCACGGACTTTTGGCCGCATTGTACCAGCGCGAAAAGACCGGCAAGGGCCAAAAAGTTGATGTGGCGATGCTGGACAGCCAGCTGGCGATCATTGAACACGCCATCGCCATCACTGGCGAGACTGGCATTCCGCCGGAACCTTCGGGCGCACGCCATCCTTCTATCGCACCGTTTGAGACCTACCACACGGCTGATGGACTGATGGTCATCGCCTGCGGCAACGATGTGCTGTTCCGAAAGCTATGCAATGTGCTTGGCAAACCGAAATGGGCGACCCGATCCGAATTCGCCAACAACCTCGCCCGCTGTGAAAATGTGCAGCTTCTGCGCCGTCGGATCGAGACCGTAACCCTTGGAAAATCTCGCGCGCATTGGCTAGAGCTTCTGACCGATGAGGGCATTCCCTGCGCCCCAATACAAAACGTTGCCGAGGCCATGCAGGACCCGCAGATTCTGGCGCGCAACATGATCAAGCACCTACCCGCCCCCGATGGGGGCAAGCCCTTCGTCGCGGCGGGCAACCCCATCAAGATGAGCAGCCTGGACGACACACAGGATCGCGGCGCAGCGCCTCTTTTAGACGGGGATCGCACCGCAATCTTGGATTGGCTGGCCGAACAAGAGCGCTGATTGCCACGCGCGGGTAAAAAACGGCGTTTCCCGTCCATTTATGCCGCATGCAGGCATTGCGCATGCCGGTATGTCGCCTAAATTGATGGAAAATCAACAGGAAAGACGCGCGCAATGTCTCAGGATCCTTTGGTCATCTTTACTCCCTCTGGCAAACGGGGGCCGTTTCCCGGTTGGCACCCCCATTCTGACCGCTGCCCGCCAGTTGGGCGTGGATCTGGACTCGGTCTGTGGCGGCCGAGGCATCTGTTCGAAATGTCAGGTCACCCCTAGCTTTGGCGAGTTCCCGAAGCACGGCGTCACCGTCGAAGAAAACGCTCTGTCCGAATGGAACAAGGTCGAACAGCGCTATGACGACATACGCGGCCTGCCAAAAGGGCGCCGTCTGGGCTGTCAGGCGACGGTGCAAGGTGACGTTGTGGTCGACGTGCCGCCTGAAAGTCAGGTGCACAAGCAAGTGGTCCGCAAACGGGCCGAGGCCCGTGACATCACGCTCGATCCCGTGGTTAAACTTTACTATGTCGAGGTCGAAGAACCAGACATGCACGAACCTCGGGTGATCTGGAGCGTCTCGTCACCGCACTTGAGGAACAGTGGGAAATCAAAGGTGTACGCGCCGATCTTCACATTCTCTCAATACTTCAACCCTGCCTACGCAAGGGCGAATGGAAGGTCACCGTTGCCGTCCATCTGGGCGATGAAGAAAACCCGCCCCGCGTCATGCATCTTTGGCCCGGCTATCACGAGGGGGGGCAGCGTCTATGGCATGGCCGTGGACCTTGGATCCACCACCATCGCCGCGCATTTGTGTGACATGTC
>LLEO01000120.1_pt1 | contig 13490 bp, 16 predicted proteins | sample 595861 | NCBI WGS metagenome assembly LLEO01 (sample SAMN02919315, study PRJNA255460) | bioreactor metagenome | biome: chemostat; feature: culture 2012_25.1; material: sediment; isolation source: day35 25degC chemostat 2012 inoculated with Wadden Sea sediment taken from... | place: Germany: Bremen ... | reverse complement strand
CCGACGAACGGTTCTTTGATGTTTTGACGCCCCCCAAGCCGTTGTCTCCGTTCGAAAGCGCGTTGGTGAATCGTCGCACGGATCTGTTGATGCTGGGGCTTTTTCTGGGGCTGATTTTCTTGATCATGGTGTTCAACCGCCAATTCGTACGACGTCCCCGCTATCGGCTGATGCGCTATGGGGTGCTTGCCATAACGCTGGGGTTCATCGGTTGGTGGAGCCAGGGGCAGCTTTCCATCCTCACCCCAATTGCGACCCTGTCCACCGCACTTGCCGGCAAATCGCTCAGCTTTCTGCTCTATGATCCGTTTTCGCTTGTGATCTGGATCGCCGCAATCATCGGGTTCTTCATTTGGGGGCGTGCGCTCTTTTGTGGCTGGCTTTGTCCCTTCGGCGCAATGCAAGAGTTTGTTGGTGTCATCACCAAATGGCTCGGTGTGCGGCAACTGGAGGTTTCGGGCATTTGGGACCGGCGTTTGAAACTCTTGAAATACCTCGTGTTGGCGGGCTTGATCGCGACCCTGCTGTATCGCCCTGAACATGTTGAAACCGCCGCCGAGGTTGAACCCTTCAAGACTGCCATCTCGGTCTTTTTTCAGCGCGAGTGGTACTACGTGTTCTACGCGGCGGTCTGCCTTCTGGCTTCGGCGGTCGTGTTCAAGGCCTATTGCCGCTATCTGTGCCCCCTCGGCGCACTCATGGCAATCGGGGGCTGGCTGCGCCTGACCCCATGGATCACGCGCCGGGCGGAATGCGGATCGCCCTGCCAATTGTGCAAAGTCAAATGCGAATATAAAGCCATCAAACCTTCGGGTAAGATCGACTATTCCGAGTGCTTTGGCTGCTTGGATTGTGTCGACATTTACGAAGACCGCAACAAGTGCGTGCCGCTGATCGTGACCGACAAAAGAAGGGCGCGGGCGTCATGATGCAGCGAAGACATGTTATCAAGCTTGGGGCAGCAGCGCTGGGGACATTGGCCCTGACGCGGTACAATCCAAGCCAACGCGAGTGGCGCGGGCGCGGCTTTGGTGCCGATCTGTCAGTGATCTTTCACGACAGCAGCGATGAGTACGAAGGTATTTTCGCAGCAATCGAAAAAGAAGTTGATCGGCTTGAACAGGTGTTCAGCCTGTTCCGACACCACTCGGCAATTTCACGGTTGAACCGGGATGGAAAACTTCAAGATCCGCCCGAGGATCTGATTGAAGTTCTGGAAATTTCCAAAGAGGTTTGGAACCTCACAGACGGGGTCTTTGACCCCACCATCCAGACGGTATGGCGCGGAGAGCATAGGCTTCCTACGCGCCCCTCTGGGTTTGAGACTGTCGAAGTGCGAAGGGACATTATCCGATATGAAAACCCGGATACGGCGCTGACGCTCAATGGCATCGCGCAAGGATATGCAAGTGATCAGCTGTCTCGTCTTCTGCGCCGCCAAGGTCGCTCGGCACATCTGGTCAATCTTGGTGAATACGCAGCCGGAGATGGCGATTGGCGCCTGGGGGTTGAAAACGATGAAGCAAAACGCTTGACGCATACCGACCTAAACAATCTGGGGCTTGCAACCAGTGCGCCAGGCGCGATGAAGCGCGCCAATGGTCAGGCCCATATCGTGCACCCGTTTGGAGGGGAGCCCGTTTGGAAAACCGTCACGGTTCAGGCACGGACCTCGGCGCTTGCCGATGCGTATTCCACGGCGCTCTCGCTTATACCGCAGGAAAAGATCCAAGCGATGGATTTCGAAGAGATGGGCATTGCGAAAGTCTGGCTGGAAAGCAAAGGCGGCACTATGATCCGGCTGGGTTAATAGTCCGGGGCCGCGTGGCTCACCCCATATTTTGTAAAGATTGCAGCAATCCGCCCATCAGCAAGCGCATCCGCGATCGCATAATCCGCCGCATAGGAAAGCTCGCGGAAATTGTGACGCACGGCAATCCCAAGCGTCCAAGTGTCGAGCGCGAAGTTCACAAGAGGTGGCGTGGCCACATCGACTTCGTCGCTCTGATCGAGATATTCCAGAATGCTCTTCACGCCCATCACCGCGTCCACTTCTCCGGTTCCCATCGCGGCAAAAGCATCTTTGTGATCGGGATAGTGGCGAATGTTCGAAAGCAACATTCCGCCATTGAAGTTCGACAGATAGAAATCCGAGATCGTGTGATTTTCAACGCCCACTTTATGGAACCGATAGTAAGGCGTGGTGGGCGGATCATCGGGGAACACATCGACTCGATAGGCGGTTGCGAGGGTTTCGTTGAAATATTGACCGTTCAGCACCACCAGCTCGTTGCGACACTGCAAATCCTTGCTGTACGGAACGTGCATCATGATGTTTGACACCTGCCCGCCAATCAAAGGCCCCTTCCAGATCTGATTGCGCAGATCTGCATCCACGTTCTCATCTGCGGCGACAAAGTTGAAACGCGCCTCGACGCCGATGTCCTCGGCGATGATGTGCGCGATTTCAATGTCGATGCCCTTGGGTTTGCCGGCTTCCTCCCAGGAAAACGGCGCAAAATCTTCGTAGACAGCGAAGGTCAGATAGCCGCGCTCAAGGATCGTGTCATAATCCTGTCCGACGTCGATCCGTGTGTCCGACCGTTTCGGGATCACATCCCCCATACCCCTTTGGCCAAATCTTCGCATCTTGCCAAGGCGTGCTGAGCGGTGCCGGCCAGAAGGCCAAGCACCAATGCTATATGGATGCCAAAACGCAAAACGATCAATGTGCCGCTGACAGGCCGATGGTCAGAAGCTCGGCAGCTTTTGCGAAGCTGGCGGCGCTGCCATCAAGCGCAATTGCTGCGCGGGATACAGCAGATTCAGCGACCGGCGCGTCGGAGCCGGTTTCCGCAGAGGCGTTGATGTCGGACAGTTCAGTCCGAAGTGCGGCCACTTCATCGCCAAGGGACGCTACATCAACACCACCCTCGACCTCGCTTGCGCGGTCTTTCAAAAGATCGCGAATTGCAGACAGGCGTGTCTGATAGTCGTCAAAAGCACCGTCATCAGGGCGGGTTTCAACGTAGGTGCGGATGGCCCATGCGGCCTCCTGACCCAGAAGATCTCCGAAGGCGGGCATCTTGGTGATCCCGTTCTGGGTCATGCCATAGCGGAAACGCTCGAGATACCATTCGTCACCATCCCAATCCGCGCTGAGATAGCGCAGATCCGGGGCAAGCCCGCCAGAAACGACTTCCAACCCATGACAACGTGCGCAGTTCTGGTTGTAGCCCGATGCGCCGATATCAATGGCGGCTTGCCAGTTCTCGCTTGCTGGGTCGCGCCACGGGTTTTCTTCAAGCCATTCTTCCCCAAGATCGGGAAGGCCAGCCGTGTCCACCGCCTGCGGGGCAACGTCACCATGGGCAAAGGCTGCAGCAGCGGCCAATACAAACGGCGGCACAAGCAATATTTTCGAGAATTTCATCACGTCTCCTCCAAACTTTTAATGATTTGTAGAAGGCTTGCCGCGACGGCTCTATTCGACCTTGGTCCAACTTTTCGAAACCGACTACGTCGGACAGACTGTGTTCGGGAGGACGAGATGAAAAACATAATGAAACTGTGGTTTTGCCTTCTGGCGATTGTCCTGTCGTCAACACTGGTCGAAGCCGGTGAAAACATGCGCAAAATCTCGGTTCTTTATCTGAGAATTGCGGCGCCTGAACGCCCTGTCCTCTCGAATCTCGACCCCACCCCGGACAACCTTGGGCGTGCCGGGGCAGAGCTTGCGGTTGCCGATAACAACACCACCGGTGGCTTCATGGGCTATCAGTTTGCAATGGAGCTCATCGATCTGGACGAGGGCAACCTTGCAGGCGCGCGCGACGCGCTTCATGCCAGCGACGCCCCATTCGTGTTGTTAGACATGAGCGCCGAGCAAATGCTCACTCTTGTCGATGAGAGCGAGGCGCGCCTGTTCTTCAACATGCGGTCCTATGATGACCGCCTAAGGGGCGCGGATTGCCGAGCGAGCTTGCTTCATACTCTGCCAAGCTACGCGATGCGCGCGGACGCGCTGATGCAGTTCGTGCTGAAGAAGCGCTGGGATAAGCTTGCGCTTGTCTCGGGAAATACTGTTGAGGACGGCAAGTTTGCCGACGCGCTGCACAATGCGTCGCGCAAGTTCGGCCTGAGCTTCGGAAAAGAAGAGCCTTGGGTGCTGGACGGCGACCTGCGCAGGCAGGCTGCTGCGGAAGTTCCGTTGCTGACGCAGAAGCTTGGTGACTACGACGTGCTGTTCGTAGCCGACGAGCAAAATGATTTCGCCCGATACCTCGCTTATAACACGTGGCTGCCAAGGCCCATTCTGGGGGGCGATGGCCTTCGTGCCACTGGCTGGTCGCACGTGAATGAACAATGGGGGGCTGCACAGCTGCAAAGCCGTTTTTATGATCTGGCCGGACGCAACATGCAGGACATCGACTATGCCGCCTGGGCAGCCCTGCGCGCCGTGGACGAAGCCTATCTTCGAACGAATTTCGCAAACCTTGATGGCATCCGATCCTACCTTCTGGACGGGATTGAACTGGCTGGGTTCAAGGGTCGCCCTCTTTCGTTTCGCAGCTGGAACGGACAAATGCGCCAGCCTGTTGGGCTGACGCACGCCTCGGCTCTTGTCGCAATGGCCCCGCTTGAAGGCTTCCTGCACGCCAGAAACGAACTGGACAGCCTTGGAGCTGATGCACCCGAAAGCCAATGCAAAGCCTTTGGAGAATGAGCCAATGAAATTGAACACCTGTCTGGCGGCTTTGATCGCTCTTATGCCCGCCGCAGCCTTAAGTGATGAGATCTGGGTCTCGAACGAAAAAAGCGATACAATTTCCGTGATCGACGTTGATACGCTGGAAGTCGTGAAAGAATACGAGGTGGGCGAGCGACCGCGCGGCATCCTATTCTCGAGCGACTTCAAATATCTCTACATCTGCGCCTCGGATTCCGATGCAGTGCAGGTGTTGGATGTCGAGGCCGGAAAGATCATCCACGATCTGCCATCCGGTGAAGATCCCGAACAATTCGCGCTGCACCCCAATGGCAAGCTGCTTTATATCGCCAATGAAGATGATGCCGTGACAACCGTGGTGGACACCGAAACCCATCACGTGATCGCGCAGATCAACGTGGGGGTAGAACCCGAAGGCATGGCGGTCAGTCCGGATGGAAAGACCACGATTACCACATCGGAAACCACCAACATGGCGCATTGGATCGACACCGAGACCAACACCATCTACGCCAACACACTGGTGGATGCGCGCCCACGCCATGCCGAGTTCACAACCGACGGCTCGAAACTATGGGTCAGCTCGGAAATCGGCGGTACGGTCGCCATTTTCAACACTTCTGACCAAAGCCAGATCGCCAAGATCGCGTTTGAAATCACCGGCGTTCACCCTGACAAGGTTCAGCCAGTCGGGGTCGAACTGAACGCGGACAATAGCCTTGCCTATGTGGCGCTTGGACCCTCTAACCACGTCGCTGTCGTCGATACGGCGACTTACGAAGTACTTGATTATGTTCTGGTGGGGCGCCGGGTCTGGCACATGGCGTTTTCGCCAGACGGCACGAAACTGTTCACCACCAATGGTGTCTCTGGCGACGTGAGCGTCATTGATCTTGCCACCAACAAAGCCATTAAATCCATCAAGGTGGGCCGTTTCCCCTGGGGCGCGGTTGCACGTCCGACCAACTGAGGAGCTATCATCCGACCAACTGAGGAGTTATCACATGAGAAAAGCCATAGTTCTCGCCAGTATGCTTGCCGCAAGCACCGCATTCGCAGACGACGATGCTGATGGCCTTGGCATGGCGGGGCTGCTTTCGGGTTCGAACAAGGTTGATTTGCCCGAAGTCATCCTGTCCGTGGGTGAACCGCTTGCTGATGCGCCGTGGAAGCTGAAATCTGGTAAATACTACGAGGTCGAGTTTACAGCAGATGGATCAGGAGAAATCGGGCTTGCGGGCAACGACTTCTTCCGCGCAATCTGGGTTGACGAGGTTGTCATCGAAGGGTTGGAAATCCGCCCCTATGCGCTCCATTCGATCGAGTTCGATGACGCTGGCACGATGGAGATCGGCTTCGTCGCGATCAGACCCGGTAGGTACGAGCTGCGCATTCCGGGCAGCACCGGCGAAAGCCAAGCGATAAAGATCGAAATTGAATGACAGACGCCGTGGTCCTTGAAAATGTGGATCTAAGCTATGGGTCCCGCACCGTGCTGTCGCAGTTTTCGCTGCGACTGGCCGAGGGGTCGTTTACCGCTCTTTTGGGGCCCAACGGGGCCGGCAAGTCGACGATTTTCAATCTGATTGCCGGCCTATTGCTGCCGGATCGCGGCGACGTCCGCGTGATGGGGCAATCCACGACACGAACACGAGCAGGCTTGCGCGACGTGGGTATGGTGTTTCAGCAATCGGCTCTGGATCTAGAGCTCTCGGTTGTTCAGAATCTGCGCTATTTTGCGGGGCTGCACGGGATGAAAAAGCCCGGCGACCGGATCCAAAAGCTTCTTGCGCAACTTGGTCTGGAAGGGCGCGAAAGAAGCTCGGTGCGCGACTTGAATGGCGGTCATCGCCGCAGGTTGGAAATCGCGCGTGCGCTGTTACCCGACCCCAAGATCCTGCTGCTTGATGAGCCCACCACGGGGCTCGATCCCGCCTCCAAGCAAGCTATCGTTGACTCGGTGCATGCGATGAGCGCTCGGGGTGTGACCGTCCTTTGGATTACCCACCTTTTGGATGAGCTTTGGCCCGAAGACGAGGTGATCGTTCTGCAAGCCGGACAGATCGCAAGTCGCGGTGGATTTGCAGAGCTTGGAGGCGCAGAAAAGCTTTCACAGCACTATGCAGGCCACGAAAGACCGCAGCTATGATGACATGTCTTAAGGCCATCATCATTCGCGAGCTCTTGCGTTTCCTGCACCAGCGTGAACGGTTTCTCGCCGCACTTGTTCGCCCGCTTGTCTGGCTTTTCATTTTCGGGGCAGGGTTTCGTGCGGCACTCGGCTTGTCGATCATTCCGCCCTACGAGACCTATATTCGGTATGAAACCTATATCGTGCCCGGTCTTTGCGCGATGATTGTACTTTTCAATGCGATGCAGTCCTCACTTTCTATGGTCTATGACCGGGAAATGGGATCTATGCGGCTGTTGCTTACCGCGCCAGTTCCGCGTTGGTGGATTCTATTGGCAAAACTTCTGGCAAGTGCGCTCGTGTCAGCTCTGCAATGTGTGGTGTTTCTCGCAATCGCCTGGGTGTTTGACATTCGTATGCAGTGGGGCGGTTACCTTGCAGTGCTACCAGCCTTGTTTTTAGTAGGGCTGATGTTAGGAGCCATGGGACTTTTTCTGTCCGCCATGATCAGCAGGCTTCAAAACTTCGCAGGCGTCATGAATTTCGTCATCTTCCCGATGTTTTTCCTCTCCACCGCGCTTTATCCGCTGTGGCGCATGCAGGAAAACGCTCCGCATATTGCGGCGGTGGTGGTCTGGAACCCGTTTACATACGCGGTCGAACTTATCCGCTTCGCGCTTTATCAACGGCTCGAACCCGTGGCGCTGTTGTGGGTGGGCGTTTGCACCATTGGTTTCTTCAGTCTGAGCCTGTTCGGATATGATCCTAAAAAACCGTTTTCAAAGGCGAAAGTTGGCTAGGAATGGGTTGTTTAGGCCTTATTTCTTTGAGCAGTAAAATCGAATGTGGTGTCAGACAAATTCCAACCGGTCTCAGCTAGGCCAGCATGACTGTCCCTTATTCCGCGCCCTGCCCGCTTCAACCTAAGTTCTTCTGACACTGCCCTGGGAAATATCGAAGAAGTTCGTCCGGGAAATGCGTCTCAGGGAAAAACCCAACACCACAACGCACGGAAATCGCGCGATGAATTCGCAAGAAACGTGTGACGGGAATTGATACGGGAATGATTGGCTGGGGTGGTAGGATTCGAACCTACGGTACACTGTACCAAAAACAGTTGCCTTACCACTTGGCTACACCCCAACCGTGCGCGATTAACTAGCCAAAGCGGAAACAGGGTGCAAGCCCAAAATTCCGGTTCTTGCAGGAATTTTGGTGGACCGACTTCTTGTGCGAATACTTTGGGTCTGCACCTACCTTGGAAGCGGATGTGCAATGCTGTTCTAAAGACGTTGATCACCAAGGTGGTGCGCGCAGGATCAGTCGGCCAGCCCCGCATTGGGGCGCGCTTTGGCCAGACAATCGAACGCCACCAGATCCTTCAAAAGCGCTGGCATCTGCTCCAAGGGAATCATGTTTGGGCCATCCGACGGCGCGGTATCGGGATCCTGATGGGGTCTCGATAAAGACGCCAGCAACACCGACGGCCACAGCGGCCCGCGCCAGAACCGGCGCAAAATCCCCGCTGCCCCCCCGAAGAAGCCCCCTGCCCACCCGGCATTTGAACGGCGTGTGTGGCATCCATGATCACCGGATGACCCAACGCGGCCATCTGTGGAAGCCCCCGCATATCCGTGACGAGCGTATTGTACCCAAAGCTCGTCCCCCGTTCGGTCAGCAGGACCTGATCATTCCCAGATGACACCAGCTTGTCCGCCACATGCGCCATATCCCACGGCGCCAGAAACTGACCTTTCTTCACGTTGACGGGTTTTCCAGTTTGCGCGGCGGCCACAAGCAAATCGGTTTGCCGACACAGAAAGGCGGGGATCTGCAGTGCATCCACGACTTGGGCCACTGGGGTGCACTGGTCTGGTGCATGCACATCCGTCAGGACCGGCACGCCAACGTCGGACTTAACAGCTGCCAGCATCTCGAGCCCGTCCTCAAGACCCGGGCCACGCTTTCCCTGCGCCGAGGTTCGGTTGGCCTTGTCAAAGGAAGCCTTGAAAACAAATCCTACACCAGCGGTGTCGCAGGCCTGCTTCAAGCGCGCGGCCAAGAACAACGCATGGTCGCGCGATTCCAACTGGCACGGCCCTGCAATCACCGACAGGGGCAGATGGTTGCCAAAGCGTACACGGCCAATCGACACCTCGCGCATATCAGGACGAGATCTGTTCACGCAGGATCGATGCGGTCAGCGACAGCATGAGATAGATCCCAGAGAAGATCAGGAACGCCAGAAGCGTGTTTTCGAACGCTTTGGGATAGGTTGGCTGATCCGGCGCCACAGGGCTTACGTTGGTCGACAAATAGCGGGTCTGCTTATTTGCTTCGATCCGGGCAACCTCGAGCTGTTGTAGCGCCTGCTGCATCAAAATCGTGCGTGTTTCGAGGTTGGTTTGTGCGATCCGCAACTGGCCACTGATGGATGCCAGTGACCCGTTTTCACCCCCTGTATCCGTCAGCTTCCCGCGAAGTTCGGCGATCAGGGTTTCGAGCCGCGCAACATCCCCGCGCACACCATCCACTCGGGCCTGATTGGGGGTGGCATTGTCCAGCAGTTGGTCCAACCGCAATCGCTTATCCTGCAGTTGCAGTTCATAGGTATTGATCTGCGACATCAGCGAGGATGCGTCCGAAGTCGCATCGAACACGCCCATGTTTTCTTGCAGTTTCAACACACGATCCTGAGCCGCCAACATCTCGACTTCGGCCTCTTCATAGCTGTCCAATGCACCCTGCATCTGATCTTCGCGTTTGCGTTGGGTCAGATTGTCGACACGCTCTTCCGCGTAAGCAATCAGGGATTTCGAGTATTGTTCGCTGACTTCAGGAGAGGCGGCAATCACCTCCATCTTGATGATGCCCTCTGTCGGATCGAAACCGATCTTCACCCGCTTGCGATAGACCTTATATGCGGTTTCATTGCTTGCATCGGAATCGAGCCGTTGCACAACGTCAATCGACGGATCGCTGAAATGCGACTTGAAGCCCACATCACGATCCAGCCTCAGCATCGCCTCACGCGAGGTCAGATAGCCCTGAACACCGATGCTGTCCTGACTTGAAGCAAGGCCTGTCCCCGCAAACAGCCCCGCAGCAGCACTGCCTCCGGCTCCATCAGCTTGCTGGATCACGAACTCGGACTTTGTTGCATACATCGGGGGTGGCGACACTGAAATAGTAATACCCGGCTATGATCGATGGCAGCACAACGAAAAATGCCAGTCGCAGAAGCAGCATCTGTAATTTGCGGCGGCGCCTGCGGGCGATGTCACGCTGGATATCCATGACCGAGCGCGCACGCTCGGCCGCGTCGAGCACGCTTGGTGCGGGCAAGCTGGGCTGCGCGACGGGTTGCGGTAAGTTGGCGGCGTTTCGGTCGCCCTCTCCCTCAACCAGTTCAAGCATGTTGGCCCGCTTGAACGGATCAATTCCCGCCTGTCGCAGGTGATAGACGGCCACGTGATCGTCGTCTGTCTGAACACCGTGTTTTTGCGCAACGCGTCGTGCCATCCGCAGCTGCCGTGCGGTGAGACCTTCTTGACGCACTTTTTCAATCTCGGCAGCCTCGTCAGTCGCTGCCGGATTGGCGCCGCGTTGCACGCTGACCCTTGGCTTCATATCACCAGCCGGCAATCCATCCTCTTGTGGGCCTGCCGCCAGTTCTTCCAGCGGATTCAGTGCCCGATCTTGCGAACTGTCGGCGCTTTGCTGAGGGGGCTGTTCGGCCGGATCCGACACAGCATCTTCACTGTTCTGGGGCACCTGCTCCGCTTGCGAAACAGACCCGGCATCACGGCGGATACGAAAACGATTAGCCTTGGGTTTGGTAGTCATAGAGCTGTTTCGCTTCTTCCAAAGTTTCGAACTGGTAAAACTGGCCGTCTTTCAGAACGGCCGCCGAATTGCATAGCTTTTCTAATGTCTTCGCTTGATGAGACACCACAATCACCGTGGCGTCTTGCAAACGCTCCTGCAACACTGTCCCCGCGCGCCGGTTAAACTCGGCGTCCGTAGTGGTCGGCATGCCCTCATCGATCAGATAGATGTCAAACTCCATCGCCAACAAAAGCGCGAAGGTAAATCGACCGCGCATCCCTGCACTGTAGGTCGCAATGGGGAAATCATAGTATTCTTCAAGATCACACAGCCAGCGGGTGAAAGCCTCAAGATAGTCAGGATCAAGCCCGTATAGCCGCGCAATGTGCCGTGCATTGTCACGGGCGGACAGCTTTTTGACGACCCCGCCCATAAACCCCAATGGAAACGACACCCGGCAATTGCGCACAATCTCGCCTTCGTCCGGCTTTTCAAGCCCCGCCATCATGTTGATCAGCGTAGTTTTACCGGTCCCGTTAGGCGCCAGAATACCAAGCGAATTGCCCAGCTCAACCCTAAAGGACGCCTGGTCAAGAATGACTTTGCGCTGTTTCCCGGTCCAGAAGGACTTGCTGACATTCCTGAATTCGAGCATTCGCGCTCCGATACCTGAAGTGGTCCCACTACTCTAAGGCCGACTTTCTTAATTAAGAGCTATAGGCCGCCATTTCGGCGAAAATATGTCTGTTTCCCACCGGAAATCCAGCGCGAACTTAGCAAAAATCTGCGCGAAACAAAGGGGAAAGCGCCAGAAATTCTGACGCTTTCCCAAAGTTTCGGTCGACCTACACAGAGGCCAAGTGTCTGCCAACAGGCTCAGCCGTGCTGTTTTTCAACCCGCAGAAGTTTGCCTGCAATGAAGGACAGGAACACGGCGCCAAAGCTGAACAACGCGCCCATCTTCGCTGCGTCCTGCACAGGCCCTGGCGCAAAGGCAACCGAGGCCACGAAGAGCGACACGGTAAAGCCGATGGCCGCAACAAACCCGATCACGACCAAATCGACCAACCGCATGCCTGCCGGAAGGCCCAGTCGCATCGGACCCACCGCGATCCATCCCATGATGAAGACCCCGATGGGCTTGCCGATGATCAGGCCTGCAAGCACCAGCCACGTGGCTTCGCCAATCGCGCCGAACTCGACGCCCGCATTCAAAAGACCGAAGAAGAAAAGCACGATGTCGACTGGAATGGCCAGCGAATGTTCCATCTGGTTCAGCGTATCCGTCAGGTACTTCTCGGCCTCAGAGAAGATACCGAAGGCGCGGTCAGCATGCGGGATGGCTGGGGATCACCGGAAGCAGGCCAAGCGCCGGGGTGAATGCCCCGCCTGCGCAAAGCCATACCAGCTGAGGCAGCCCGCAATGGCATAGGGAATCCAGCCCAACTTCTTGCGTACGAAGGTCGAATAGCGACGCAGCTGGTCGCCCCGGTCTTTGCGACGCGGCAGCCAGTTGAACAGCACGTAGCGATCACCGAGGCGGCAACAGACAGCAGCAACCATTCCGGAGCCAGTTCGCCCGACGGATAGAAGATCGCCAGAATGATCAGGCCCGCGGCATCGTCCGCAATGGCCAACAGCAGCAAGAAGCGCACCGCCGGGTGGCCCGCACCGAAGACAAGGCGGCCGACAAGATAGCTGAAGGCGATATCGGTCGCGGTCGGAATGGCCCACCCGCGCGACACAGCATCAAAGGTGCTGGAGCCAAGGAAATAGGCAATGCCAAGATAGACCGCGATCGGGCCCAGCATACCGCCAGCCGTTGCAACCAAAGGCGTCGCGGCTTTCTTGCCGCGCAGGCTTCCGTTTTTCAGAATGACGCTTCCCAGACCTCTTTGCCCCGCGATGGCAAAGAACAGCGCCATCAGCATGTCGTTGATCAGGTAATGGAAGGTCAGAACCTTTTCGACGTCGCCGTATTCAAAGTGATGCGACGCCTCTCCATAGGCTTTTTCCCAGTACCCGATATCAATTCCGATCCAGCCGTTAAACCACAGCGGATACTCGACAACATGGTGATAGGAGTGGGGATCGATATTCGCCCAAACCAGCGCAATCAATGCGCCACTGATAAGAAGAATGGAATAGGTGGTAATGAAATTCCACACACGATACATGGCGTTCCCCGTTCGATCTTATTCTCGTAAACAGGTCGCACCCCAGCCATCACGCGGGGATGCGACCGCATCCTGTTACATTTGGAAATAATTCATTTGCCGTCAAACAACAACAGGGGTCCAGCAAATCTCTGTTTGTCAGCTATCCCCGTCATTCACATTTACGCGATAGCGCTCCAGCCTATACCGGCCAACACTGCGCCGACGACAGCGATACCAAGATAGGCTGCGAAGACCCGAGGTTTGACCAAAGCCCAGACCGCGATAGCGGCGGGGATACAGCTGACACCACCTGCAATCACAAAGGACATGGCCGCGCCGTTGGACATGCCTTGCTCAAGCAAAGCTGCCACCATTGGAACCGCAGCATAGCCGTTCAGATACGCAGGCGCGCCAACGATGGCCCCCAGCAGGATCGGCCCGATGCCCGTGCCGCCCAATACCTGCGCCACAAGATCGGCTGGGATATAGCGCAGCATTAGTGCCTCGATCATATAGCCAGAAGCAGCCACTTCCCCAGGAACAGAGCGTTCTCGACCGCAGCGGTCTTGAACGTGTCGCGGCGATTTGCCTCGGTCCAGAACTTCCAGTTCACCTCGCCCGAGTAGACATCCGCCCCTGTCCC
>LLEO01000119.1_pt1 | contig 13541 bp, 17 predicted proteins | sample 595861 | NCBI WGS metagenome assembly LLEO01 (sample SAMN02919315, study PRJNA255460) | bioreactor metagenome | biome: chemostat; feature: culture 2012_25.1; material: sediment; isolation source: day35 25degC chemostat 2012 inoculated with Wadden Sea sediment taken from... | place: Germany: Bremen ... | reverse complement strand
CTATTTCGGGCCAGACCGTCGTCGCGATCCGGATGATCTGACGTCTGAGCCGGTAGAGCGAAAAGGCGGCGGTGCGGATTATCGGCGTTATACGATTTTGCGCAATCCTTATAATGGCGTGCAAACCATTGATATTTATGACCATGTCATGGACGAAAAAGCGGCTGATGCTGCTATGGAAGAGGCGGGCGCGCAAATGGAAGATGACGATTCAGCTATGGATATCGAGTTAACGCCCCGATATTGACCTTGCCGCGGGGTTAAGCGCTTTTTTGACTTAGTTGATCCAATGCATATTCGCGCATACCTTCCAATTCAGCGATGGCGTTTTCCAAATCATCACGCTGAGATTTAAGTTGGTCGAGGCGCGAGTTTACACGGTTGAGCAAGTGTTGGGTTTGCGCTGTTTTTGTGCCATCCGCGTCATATAGCTCCAAATATTCCGAGATTTCTTTCAGGGAAAACCCAAGACGTTTGCCACGCAAAATTAGCAATAGCCGGGTGCGGTCCCTGCGGCGGAACACGCGGGTGGTGCCCACCCGATCCGGCTTTAAAAGTCCTTTGGACTCATAAAACCGAATAGTTCGGGTGGAAATGTCGAATTCCTGGGCCAATTCTGTGATGGCGTATAGTTCGTTTGGCTCGCCCATCAGCTTTTCTTCAATTTCTCATACTCGTCACGCAATTCATTTTTCGACAGTTTGCCCACCAGCGTCTTGGGCAACTCGCTTTTGAAAATGATTTCGCGCGGCATTTCGATTTTGGACAAATATTGTTTGATGAACTTGTTTAGTTCCTCTTCGGGTCAAATTGGACCCTTCGACGCGCTTCACAAAAGCAATTGGCGCTTCACCCCGATATTCGTCCTCAACACCAATCACATTGCACTCGTCCACATCATCATGATGGTAAAGCGCGTCTTCAATGGTGCGGGGATAAACGTTAAAGCCAGAGCAAATGATAATGTCTTTGATGCGGTCAACGATGTAGATGTGGCCTTCCTCATCCACATAGCCCACATCACCGGTGCGGAAATATCCATTTATAAAGGCTTCTTTGTTGGCCTCATCATTGTCGAGATAGCCGGGCATTACTTGTGGGCCCTTGGCGACCAACTCGCCCCGTTCACCAGGTCCAACAAATTTAGTGGGGTCTTCGACGTCCACAAACTGCACATCAGTGCCGGGGAGCGGCATGCCGATGGAGTTTTCTTTGTTGGGGGCATAAAGCGGTGAACAGCATAATACCGGCGATGTTTCGGTAAGGCCGTAGCCTTCCGCGATACGCCCGCCGGTGGCTTTGGCAAAAGCAGCTTTGGTTTCGTTGGGCAGCGCGGCGCCGCCTGAAATCCCGATTTTTAGACTTGAAAGGTCGTATTTCTCGCGATCAGGCGCAGTGGCGAGCGCGTGGGAAAGGGTTGGCACGGCGGGCAAAATGCTCACTTTGGTGCGTGTGATCATTTCCAGCAATGACTTACGCTCATAGCGCGGCAACATGGCCACTTTTACGCCGCTGGTGAGGGGCGTGTTCATGCAAACGGTCATTGCGAAAATATGGAAGAAGGGCAGTACAGCAGCCAATGTGGCGCCGGGACGGAACAAATCGACACCCCAAAGGTCAATTTGCGCCAAGTTTGCTGCAATATTGCCGTGGGTCAGTACCGCGGCTTTAGGTGTGCCCGTGGTGCCGCCAGTGAATTGCAGCACCGCCATGTCGTCTTTGTCGATCTGGACCGGATCTGCTTTTAAATTCTTATCAAGTAGAGCTTGCCAGTTCAGTTGTTTTTGCTGGACCTTCTCGTCTGTAAGCGACGCCAGATCCTTGCCTTTGAAAATCTTGAACAAGAACTTTTTGAGCGTCGGCAATGCGTTGGGGAAGTGGGAAACAATCAGCCTGTCGGCCATGCCATCCTGCATCAGCTTTTCGGCTTTTTCCAGCGTCAGCTTCAAGTCAGTGGTGACCAGAATATCTGCGTCTGAGTTTTTCAGGATATGCGTCAATTCAGAGTGGGTGTAGAGCGGATTGCAATTGACAATGGAGGCACCGATTTTTAGCGCCGCATAATACATGACCGGGAAAAACGGCGTATTGGGCAACAAGAGTGCAACACGATCACCCTTTTTTATGCCAAGTTCTTTTTGCAGCGCACCTGCCATCCGGTCGATCTGATCACCGAGTTCAGCATAGGTTGTTTCGGCGCCCAAAAAATCCATCGCCACGCGCGATGCATTTTCTTTCACGGCTTTTTCGATCCGGGCAGGCACGGGTGTGGTGTCGATCTCAGCAAAATAGTCAATATCGTCCGGGTAATGCTCAATCCACGGTTGATATGGTTTATGCTTGGTCTTTTTGGTCATGTGTTCGCTCCCTCTTGCGTCCCCATTGCGCGGCTCCCTCTTGCGCCGGATGAGAAAGTATATTCAGATATTGACGTTAACGTCAATTAAGCGACGCAAATTTAGTTGAAAAGTGAACAATAAGGCCGCTGGCGCGTTATGCCCATGTTATTCCGGTTGTTTTCACGGTATTGCCGATAAAGTCATTTGATTGACGTTAACGTGAATATGTGCAAGACTTGGTGGAATTTGGCGCTTTGGCCACTGATAATTGGTTGCGCATGTCGCAAAAAAGGCAAACTGTTGTGGTCTGGCTATGGTGCTGGGGCGCTGGTTTGTCCAAATGCCCGTTTGGAGGGTGCAATGACACTATTGATGACGCTTGTTTTTATTGTTGGGTTTGTCGCTTTAGCGATTATTGAGGCCAAATTGTTCATTTGGGGCTTAGCTGCGTTGGCTTATGCTGCGCTTGCACTGGGGCTCGGTGGCGCATTGTCGCTCAATTTTATCGCAGTTTTGGCATTTATTCCCGGTGTTGCTTTCCTTTTACTAAGCGTGCCGATGATCCGGCGCATGGTCCTTACCAACCACATTTACAAAGCAGTCAAAAAGATATTGCCACGTGTTTCGCGCACCGAGCAGGAAGCGCTGGATGCGGGCACTGTGGGTTGGGACGCCGAGTTGTTTTCTGGTCGCCCGAAGTGGAACAAGTTGCTCGACATTGAAAAGCCGCACCTTACCGACGAAGAACAAGCCTTTTTGGATGGGCCGACCGAAGAAGTTTGCAAGATGATCGATGATTGGGACACGCGCCACAATCGTGCAGACATGCCCCGAGCATGTTTGGCAATATCTCAAGGACAATAAATTCTTGGGCATGTTGATTTCCAAAGACCATGGTGGTCTGGGCTTTTCGGCGCAAGCGCAGTCGATGATCGTATCTAAGATTGCTGGCCGCTCGATTGCCGCAGGCATAACCGTGATGGTGCCCAACTCATTGGGGCCAGGTGAATTGCTGGAAAAATACGGCACCGAAGGGCAGAAAGACAAATATCTTGAGCGCTTGGCGACGGGTAAAGAAGTGCCTTGTTTTGCCTTGACGGCGCCCCACGCAGGTTCGGACGCAGCAGGCATGCGCGACGTTGGCGTGGTGTGCGAAGGCATGCATGAAGGCAAAAAAGTTCTCGGTGTAAAACTTAACTGGGACAAACGCTACATTACGCTTGGGCCAGTTGCCACATTGCTTGGTCTTGCGTTCAATCTATATGACCCCCGAAAATCGCTTGGGCAAAGGCACCAATGTGGGTATCACGTTGGCGCTTATCCCAACCGACCATGAGGGCGTGAATATTGGTCGCCGCCACTATCCGGCGCGGTCAGCCTTTATGAACGGGCCAAACTCTGGCGAAGATGTGTTTATCCCGCTTGATTGGATTATTGGCGGCACAGACTATTGCGGCCAAGGCTGGCGCATGTTGATGGAGTGCCTGTCCACAGGTCGCGCCATTTCGCTGCCTGCGATTGGTACTGTTTCCATCAAACAAGCTCTGCGCGTGACCACTGCCTATGCGCGGATTCGCCGTCAGTTCGGCATTTCCATTGGCATGATGGAAGGGGTGGCCGAGCCCATCGCGCGATTGGTCAAAGATTCATATATGTTTGAAGGTGCACGGCGACCACGGCTGCGATGGTGGATGAAGGGCAAAAGCCTTCGGTGATTTCAGCTTTGTTGAAATACCGCACCACCGATGCCATGCGCGAGCGGATTAATGACGCCATGGATGTGCATGGTGGGCGTGCCGTTTGTGATGGCCCATCGAACTATCTGTTCGCGGGTTATCAGGCCGTGCCTGTGGCGATCACTGTGGAAGGGGCAAATATTTGACCCGCACGCTGATCACTTTTGCGCAAGGCGCTTTGCGGGCGCACCCGTTCCTTTACAAAGAGATTTCTGCGGCGCAGAACGAAAATACAGCCGAAGGTCAAAAGGCATTCGACAAAGCCTTTGCGGGCCACACCGGCTTTATGTTGCGCAACATTTTGGCGAGCTTCTTGCACAGCCTGACCTTTGGTCGCTTCGCGTCCTCACCACGCAACGGCCCCTACCAAAATCTATTACCAGCGCTTGCACCGCTATGCGCAAAACTTTGCGTTGGTGGGCGACTGGGTTGTGGCCTTCCTGGGCGGCGATCTGAAGCGTAAGCAGCGCATTTCCGGGCGCATGGCTGACATCTTGTCTGACCTTTATTTGATGTCGACCACATTGAAGCGGTGGGAAGATGACGGGGCAATCGCAGACGATTTGCCCATTGTTCAGGCCATTGCCGAAGATCGCTTTGCAGCGATTGAGCATAGCTTTGATCAAGTGTTCAATAACTTCCCAAATGCGGTGTTGCGCACGCTGATGCGGTTCCTGGTTTTCCCCCTTGGTCGTCGGGCCAAAGGATCATCTGATCGGGAAAACTATCGTTTGGCCAAAGCGCTATTGCGGCATTCAGAACAGCGTGATCGTTTGACACGCGACATCTTTGTGAGCTTTGATCCAAATGACCGAACAGGTATTTTGGAAGATACGTTGCATAAGGTTGAAGAGGCGGAAGAGATCGAAAAACGCTTTATTCGTGCGCTGAAAAAGGGCGAAATTCAACGCCGTTTGGATCGTGATGCCATTGATGATGCCGTTGAAAAAGGTATTTTGAACGATAATGAGGCGGGCATTTTGCGGGCCGCCGATGAGGCAACAGACAAAGTGATTCAGGTTGATGATTTTGCACCAAATGGTTTGGGCGCGGAACGCGGGGATCACAAGGGCGTTGCAGCACAATAATGATTCTATAGGGAGCGAACACTGTGGCACAACCAAAAATGCCAACGCTGAAATATTGGCACTTTGACATTGATGTAGAGCAAATTGGCTGGCTCACGATTGATACGCCAAAATCGCCAGTCAATGTCTTGAGCCGTGACTGCATCGAAGAACTGGAGAAATTAGTGCTCCGGTTTGAAGAACTGGCTGCGTCTGGCGAATTGGCTGGTGTGGTCTTGCTTTCGGCCAAAGACAATGGCTTTGTCGCCGGGGCGGACGTGCGCGAGTTTGACGAGATGAGCGATCCGTCCATTTTGCCTGCAGCACTTGAACGCACACACACGCTCTTTAACAAGATCGAAAATCTGTCGATTCCTATTGTTGCTGGTATTCATGGTTTTTGCCTGGGTGGCGGCTTAGAATTGGCGCTTGCGTGCCATTATCGCATTGCGGTCAATGATGATTCGACCAAGCTTGGTTTTCCTGAAGTCAAATTGGGTATTTTCCCTGGCTTTGGTGGCACGGGGCGTTCTATCCGTCAGGCGGGGGCCTCTTGCGGCGATGACCGCCATGCTCACCGGCAAAAACCATCGCGCGGGCCAAGCCAAAGGCATGGGCCTGGTGGATAAGCTGGTAAACCATCGTGATCAATTGCGGTGGGCTGGCCGCAAAGCCGTAATGCAACGCCAAAAATCGAAACCCGCCGGGTTCACCAAGCGCGTGATGGCGATGGGGCCACTCAAAGGCTATACCGCCAACAAAATGCGCGAGCAGACGAAAAAGAAGGCCAATCCGAAACATTATCCGGCACCACATAAGTTGATCGATCTTTATGAAAAATATGGTGATGATCCAAAAGCTTTCATGAAAGCCGAAATCGAGCATTTCCCAGATTTGATGGCCAGTGACACGGCCGAAAATCTGCGTCGTGTTTTCTTTCTCTCGGAGGGATTGAAGGCTCAAGGCGTGAAGGGCGAGAAGCCTGTGTTTCGCCGGGTCCATGTGGTCGGCGCAGGTGTGATGGGCGGCGATATTGCCGCTTGGTGCGCCTCACGCGGCATGGAAGTGACGCTGCAAGATCTGGATATGGAACGCATTACACCGGCGCTGAAGCGGGCGAAAAAGCTGTTTAGTAAGCGTTTGAAAAAACCGCAAGCGATTGATGCTGCTGTTTCTCGTTTGGTTGCCGACCCGGAAGGCAAGGGTGTTGCGCGCGCTGATGTGGTGATCGAGGCGATTGTTGAAAAGCTTGAGATCAAACAAAAGCTTTTTGCTGAGCTTGAGCCCAAGATGAAGAAAACGGCCATTATGGCCACCAACACTTCTTCGATCCCGCTTGAAGAAATTGCTTCAGTGCTCAAGCAACCGAAGCGCCTGATTGGCTTGCACTTCTTTAACCCCGGTGGCGCAGCTGCCGTTGGTGGAAGTGATCAAGCAAGCGAAAAACACCGATGCGCAGGTGCGCATGGGGGCAAGCTTTTGTACCGCTATTGGCAAAAGCCCGGTGATTGTGAAAAGCGAAAAAGGCTTTTTGGTCAATCGCGTGTTGATGCCTTACATGCTGCAAGCCGTCATGCGCGTGGAAAATGGTGAGAACCCAGAGCAGATCGACAAGGCCGCTGTGACGTTTGGCATGCCGATGGGGCCAATTGAATTGATGGATGTTGTCGGTTTGGATGTGGGCAAAGCTGTTGCAGAAGAACTTGGCCAAGAAGTCAAAGAGGGCGGCAAGTTTGCGGCGCTCGTCTCCCAAGGTCATTTGGGCCGGAAAACCGGAAAAGGTTTTTACAAATGGGAGGACGGCAAAGCGAAAAAAAGGCGAGCCAGCACCCCATGCGAATTATGAAGGCTTGGGTCGCGATCTGGTGCAGCCGTTGGTTGATGAATGCGAAGTGTGTGTGAAAGAGGGCATTGTCGCTGACGCAAATATGGCAGACATTGGCGTGATTTTCGGCACAGGATTTGCGCCATTCCTTGGCGGGCCGCTCAAAGCGCGCCGCGATGGCAAAGCATAAAGAATAGGGATTAGGGAATATGACAAAAACACTCAAGCGTGTCGCGATTGTTGGCAGTGCCCGCATCCCCTTTTGCCGGGCGCATACGGGATATCGTGACGAAACCAATATGTCGATGATGACGGGCGCACTCAAAGGCTTGGTCGACAAATATAAGCTGAAGGATACGCACATTGACGAAGTGATGGGCGGCGTGGTGCTCAATCACAGTCGCGATTTCAACATTGCGCGGGAAGCGGCGTTGAATGCGGGCTTGGCCCCGTCTACGCCGGGCACGACTGTGCAGATTGCGTGCGGTACGTCCTTGCAGGCAGCGCTGCTCGTTGGGGCTAAAATCGCCACCGGCGAAATTGAAAGCGGCATTGCATGTGGCGCGGATAGCGTAAGCGATAGCCCGATTGTGTTTGGACCGAAATTTTCCAAGCGCATGATCAAGCTGAGCCGGGGCGAAAACGCTGGGGGCAAAAACTTGGCGTGTTTAAAGGCTTTAGCTTTGGTGAAGTGGTGCCCAATGCACCGTCAACCGCCGAACCGCGCACGGGCCTTTCCATGGGTCAACATTGCGAATTGATGGCGCGCGAATGGGGCCTGACACGTGAAGAGCAAGATGAGTGGGGCCTTGGGGGTCACATCATAAAGCCGCCCAGGCTTATGAAGATGGTTTCCACGATGATCTGATTGTGCCCCATGCGGGCATTGTGCGCGACAATAATGTGCGCGCTGACAGCACGATGGAAAAGCTTTCGAGCTTGAAGCCAAGCTTTGACCGCAAATCCGGCCACGGCACCTTAACGGCGGCGAACTCGACGCCGTTGACCGACGGGGCCGCCTCTATTTTGTTGGCCAGCGAAGAGTGGGCCAAAGAACGCGGCTTGCCGATTTTGGCTATTTGCGCACGGGTGCGGTAAGCGCCAATGATTTTGCCCATGGTGATGGCCTGTTGATGGCGCCGACGATCGCGGTTTCAGACATGTTGAAGCGTGAAGAATTGAGCTTTGCCGATATCGACCTGTTTGAAATTCACGAGGCATTTGCCGCCGTGTTGTTGTGCACGGTGAAAGCGTTTGCGGACAAAACCTACAATAAGGAGGTTTTGGGCCGGGATAAGCCGCTTGGTAAAATTGATCTGAGAAAGGTTAATTTGACTGGGTCGAGTGTGGCCTATGGTCACCCATTTGCTGCAACAGGCGCACGTATCCTTGGCGCCACGGTGAATTTGCTCGAGCGCCAAAAGAAGGATCGGGCGCTGATTTCAGTGTGCACGGCGGGCGGTCAAGGTGTCGCAGCAATCATTGAACGAAATTAAGGGTTTATTTTTGTCTCATTTTGAGGTGAAATCTCAATTCGCCGTATCGCATCGCTATATGGCCGATTGGCATGGGAGTTAAACGGGAGCCAAAAAAATAGGGAATTTTCCCTCATGTTTTTCGGAATTGCCCGGAATCTACGCTTGCCAAAAGGTTTAAGAGAGCGTTACGGTGATTGTCAGACAGTTGCAGTTTGTAACTGTCTTATTTAAGTCGGCAGCTAATTACAGCAAGACCGACAGGGAAACGTCTACTAGGGAGAGTAGTTTTATGAAGTTTACCACAATGTTAAAAACGGCATCAGCCGCAGCACTCGTTGCTGCAATGGCCGGCGGCGCTTATGCGGACGATCATATGCATCCAGAGACTGGCGAAAAGCTGGCAGAGGACCAAACATTTACATATCGTTTGCTTGATGGCCTTCCAACACTTGATCCACAACTGAACGAAGATGTGTCTGGTTCAGATGTTATTCGTGACTTGTTTGAGGGTCTTTTGAACCAGGACGCTGAAGGCAATTTGATTCCAGGTGTGGCTGAAAGCTGGGGAAGCTAGCGAAGGCAACACTGTTTATACCTTTAAGTTGCGCGATGATGCAAAATGGTCAAATGGCGACCCTGTGACCGCAGGTGATTTCGTTTATGCATGGCGTCGCGCTGCTGATCCAGCGACCGCATCACCATATGCTTGGTATATGGATTTGATGTCGATCGAAAACGGCTCTGCAGTTGTTGCTGGTGAAAAAGATCCATCAGAACTCGGCGTAGAAGCCGTTGATGATCACACCTTGCGCGTTAAGCTGACATCAGCATTGCCTTACTTCGCGTCAATGGTGACACACGCGACAACATTCCCAACTCACCAAGCAACCATCGAAGAGCATGGTGATGAGTGGACACGCCCTGAGAACATGGTTTCTAACGGCGCATACAAGTTGACCGAATGGGTGTTGAACGAGCGCACCACGCGTGAACGCAACGAAATGTATTGGAACAACGAAGAAACAATCTTGGATAAGGTTGTGACTTTGGTAATCAATGACGAAAACGTGGCGTTGACACGCTACCGTGCTGGTGAACTCGACAAGACGGAAGTTCCGTCTGGCCAATACCCTGCTTTGGAAGAAGAGTTGCCAAATGAAGCGCACTCATTCCCACGTCTGTGTAACTATTACTACACATTCAACTTGTCTGATAAAGGCCCCGAAGCCTTTAAAGATGCACGGGTACGTAAGGCTCTTTCATATGCCGTTGATCGTAAAGTGATTACAGATCAAGTGCTTCAAGGTGGTCAGTTCCAAGCTTATACCTTTACACCGGCTGCAACAGCTGGCTTTGAAGTTCCAGATGTCGATTTTGCTGGCATGACCCAGGCTGATCGTGATGCGAAAGCAAAAGAACTGTTGGCTGAAGCTGGCTATGGCCCAGACAATCCGCTTGAGTTTGATATGCTTTACAACACTTCTGAAGGCCATAAGAAGATTGCCGTTGCAATCTCACAAATGTGGAAGCAGAAGCTTGGCGTTGAAGCCACTTTGGGCAACATGGAGTGGAAAACATTCCTTGAAACCCCGCGGCAACCAAGACTTCGAATTGGCACGTGGCGCATGGTGCGGTGACTACAACGAAGCATCTACATTCTTGGATCTTGTGACAACACCATCAGGCTACAATGACGGCAAGTACTCAAATGAGGAAGTTGATCAATTGATGGCTGATGCGAAAACTGCTGAAGATCCTCAGTCAAACTACACGCGTGTAGAACAGATTTTGGCTGAAGAAATGCCTGTGATCCCAGTATACCACTATACTGGCGTGATGATGCTCAAAGATAATGTGAAAGGCTGGCCTTTCGAAAACGTTGAGCAAAACTGGTACAGCCGTGACCTTTATAAGGTAGCTGAATAACTATTTGGCGCACCGCGCGGGGCTTGATTGTCTCGCGCGGTGTCTCTTTATCTTGCCTATTGCATATCGGGGGTTATGCGATATTGGGGCAAGCTAAGGAAAGTGATGTGAAGGTTCTCGCCGTCCACGCGCTTTAGTGGGCCGCCTAAAAGAACCCACATTTAGGGAAGCAGGGTTTTACAAAAATGTTCAGTTTTATTGTCCGGCGTGTGGCGTATGCGATCCCCACACTGCTAATTTTGATTATCGCATCATTCTTGCTGATGTATGCGGCTCCGGGTGGGCCCTTCACCACTGAGCGGGCATTGCCTCCGGAAGTGCTGAAAAATATTGAAGCACGTTACGGCTTGAATGATCCTTTGCCAGTCCAAATCTGGAATTATATTTGGAACATTGTCACGAATTTTGACTTTGGGCCTTCTTTTAAATATCGCGATAGATCGGTTAACGATATCATCTCGCAGGGCTTTCCTGTGACGTTGACTTACGGGGTCTGGGCTTTCATTTTCGCGGTAGTTGTTGGTTTGAGCCTCGGCATCGTTGCTGCAATTCGTCACAACACGGCTGTTGACTATACCGCAGTTGGCATTTCAATCAGTGCGCAAGTTCTACCTAACTTTGTTATGGCACCGATCTTGGTGTTGATTTTCACTTTGGGCTTATTCAGGTTGACGAACGGGCAGTATTACCTACCCGGTGGCGGCTGGAACGGTGGTCAAATTGAGTATGTGATTATGCCCGTCATTGCGTTATCGACCAGTTATATGGCCAATATCGCTCGACTGGCACGCTCATCAATGCTCGAGGTATTGAATTCCAACTTTATCCGCACGGCAAAGGCCAAAGGCCTGTCTGAGCGGAAAGTGATTTTCAAACACGCGCTTAAGCCTGCATTGATGCCCGTTATCTCTTATCTTGGGCCAGCCTTTGTGGGCATGGCCACCGGTTCCGTTGTGGTGGATATGTATTTCAGCACCGGGGGGATGGGGCAGTATTTTGTGAACTCTGCCTTTAACCGCGACTATTCGGTGATGATGGGGATTACCATTTTGATTGGTGTGTTGACCATATCGTTCAACATGATCGTTGACATTGTTTATGCTTGGCTCGACCCACGCATTCGCTTGTCATAGGAGGGCAGAACATGATTGCTAAAAGTGAAAAAATGGATGCTCTCGCGGAAAACATTGTCGAGCAGCAGGCTATTAAAGGGCGCTCCCTATGGCAGGATGCCATGGCGCGCTTTGTTCGGAACAAAGCGGCGGTGGTTAGCGTGTTTGTGCTAGCCTTCATTACGCTCCTTTCTTTTGTCGGGCCTTTATTTGCGCCTTGGGACTATGAAACAATTGACTGGGCCACAATGGGGCAATGCCGCCAGCATGGGCTATCCCTCCATCGAAACAGGCCATTATTTCGGCACTGATGATTTAGGCCGCGACATCTTTGCGCGGACGATGCAGGGCACGCAAATTTCGCTCACTGTGGGCTTCCTCGGCGCTGCGGTTGCAGTGATCGTTGGCACGCTCTATGGGGCAATTTCCGGCTATGTGGGCGGCACGACAGATAACGTCATGATGCGTATCGTAGACCTGCTTTTGTCTGTGCCATACATGTTCGTTTTGATCTTGCTGTTGGTGGTGTTTGGCCGCTCGTTGCAAATGCTGTTTGTAGGTATTGGGCTTTTTGCCTGGATGGATATGGCGCGTATTGTGCGTGGCCAAACCTTGTCGATCAAAAACAAGGAATTTATCGAAGCCGCCATTGCCTCTGGTGTTGGCAGTTTTACCATCATCATGCGCCACGTTGTGCCAAACCTACTGGGCGTTGTGATCGTATATGCCTCGCTCTTAGTGCCTAGTCTTATTTTGACAGAGAGCTTCATTTCGTTCCTTGGTTTGGGCGTTCAAGAGCCTTTAACCTCATGGGGCGCGTTGATCAATGAAGGCGCGAAAACCATGCAATATGGTGTGATCTGGCAGCTGGGCTTCCCATTGGCTTTCTTCATTGTTGGGCTGTTTTGTTTCTTCTTTATCGGTGATGGTCTGCGCGATGCGCTCGACCCGAAAGACCGCTAAGCAAAAGAAAGGATGCATGAATATGACTTGTTTTCACGCGATCCGGCATTTTGCTTTGCCGGGCTTGAGCGCCACAACAGTACGAAACACACAAAACGCCAATAAAGGGGAAACAGCATGAGTAAGGCTGATGACAACTCAGTATTGCAGGTCAAAGACCTGAATGTGTCTTTTGACACCCCTGATGGCCGTGTGGATGCGGTGCGGGGCGTTAATCTACACATTAATCGCGGCGAATGTCTCGGTATCGTCGGTGAATCTGGGTCCGGCAAAAGCCAGACCTTTATGACCGCGATGGGGCTATTGGCCAACAACGGCATCGCAACCGGTGATGTTCTGTTCCATGGCAAATCCATTTTGGGGATGCCGGTGCAGCAGCTGAACAAGATCCGTGGTAAATATATGACCATGATCTTCCAGGATCCCTTGACCAGCCTCACACCGCACATGACCGTTCTCGAACAGATGACCGAGGTGTTGAAGCTGCATACGGATGTGCGCGGCGAAAACGCGGCACGGAAAAGCCTTGAATGGCTGGAACGGGTGCGGATCTCAGATGCGAAACAGCGTTTGGAGCAATATCCGCACGAGCTTTCGGGTGGTATGCGGCAGCGGGTGATGATCGCCATGTCCATGTTGTGCGAGCCTGAATTGCTGATTGCTGACGAGCAACCACCGCGTTGGACGTGACCGTTCAGGCTGAAATTCTCGATTTGATGGACGAGTTGAAGAAAGATAGCAACACAGCAATCGCCCTGATCACCCACGATATGGGTGTGGTGGCACGGATGTGTGACCGCATTCAGGTGATGAAGGATGGCGTTTATGTGGAAGAAGGTACCGCTGACGAAATCTTTTATGAGCCGAAGCACGACTACACAAAAATGTTGTTGGATGCGATGCCGCGGATCGACCAACCAGACAAAGCCACCAACCGCAAGCTCAAAGAATATGACGAAAAGGGGCCGCGATCAGGAGTTTTTGACGGTTGATGATGTGCGGGGTTGAATTCGACATCAAGATCAATGAGGGCTGGTGGCCGAAACGGGTGCCGCTGAAAGCCGTTGATGGCGTGACCTTCACCCTGCGTCCGGG
>LLEO01000118.1_pt1 | contig 13548 bp, 13 predicted proteins | sample 595861 | NCBI WGS metagenome assembly LLEO01 (sample SAMN02919315, study PRJNA255460) | bioreactor metagenome | biome: chemostat; feature: culture 2012_25.1; material: sediment; isolation source: day35 25degC chemostat 2012 inoculated with Wadden Sea sediment taken from... | place: Germany: Bremen ... | reverse complement strand
GGGCGCAGCGCTTTCCGGACACGAACTGGGCATGCTGCGGGATGACAGCGGAGATCATATCTCGGCCAAGAACCCGTTTTTCTGCGAGCTGACAGCGCAATACTGGGCGTGGAAGAATGACGCGGACTCCACTCATATCGGGCTGCAGCATTATCGGCGCTTTCTGCATATGTCTTATGAAGAGGGCATGTCGCACAAAGACGCGCACGGGGTACCCTTGCCCGGTTTCTTCTACGGATTTGACACTGAAATCGGACAAAGCGCTGAAAACCTGCAGCGCCTGTGTGCGCAGTACGACGTCATTGTTCCCGATCGTTTCGACGTGCGCGAGATCGGTTTTCGGACCGTGCGCGAGCAGTACGGGAAAGCCGAGCACCATTTTGAAGATGACCTTGATATTGTTGGCGAGATCATCGCACAACATCATCCGGATTATGTGCAGGCATTTGCCGATGCGCTGTCTGACAAGGTATTCTATCAGACCAACACGTACCTTTTGCGCCGCGATATTTTCCACGCCTACAGCGAATGGATGTTTGACATCCTGTTTCGCGCCGAGGCGCGCATAGACGCCGCCGCCCGCACCCAGCAGGAAGCGCGCGTGTTTGGATACCTGTCCGAGCGCCTGTTCAACGCCTTCATTCGCAAGTACCGCCAAGACCATCCTGACACGACGATCTTGGAGGTGCCATTAGCGCTTATCCAAGACACCAAGCCGCTGGAACCGGTGCCGGAGTTCTTCGAATTTCCCGATGTGGCTGAGACGATGCACATCGCGGTGGCAACTGACGTGAACTTTGCGATGTATTGCCATGCGCTGGTCGCCTCGATCATTCATACGCGAAAAGAAGACTACGGCATTAGCATCATGCTGATGGAAGGTGGGCTGTCCGACGACGATATTGCGCAGTTCCGCCAGTACGAACAGGACTATCCGAATGTGCGGATTCAGGTCTTGTCGATGGCCTATGCGTTCTCGAACACCTACCTTCGCCCGCCCTTCTCGAAAGAAACGTTTTATCGGCTGATCTTGCCGGACCTGCTACCCAACCACGACAAGATCATCTATCTAGACGCCGACATGGTCGCCGTAGATGACATGATCGACCTGTGGAGGTTTGACGTCTCAGACGCCCCCGTTGCCGCCGCTACGGATTATATCAACGTTGCGTTTCAGAAGAATGGGACGCGCAGCGATGGCGTAACAGGCGCGCTTCCTGCCAAGGAATATGCTGCAAAAATTCTGGGGATGGAGGGGATCGAAGATCGCTATTTCCAGGCCGGGACACTGGTGATGAATCTGGACATCCTGCGCAGCCGCGACATGTCGCGTATCCTGGTCGATGATCTGAAGCACAACAAATACTGGTTCCTGGATCAGGACGTGTTGAACAAGTATCTGGCGCGGGATGCCAAAATTCTGCCGCAGGAATGGAATGTCTATTATCTGGGCTGGGATCTGAAACGGGTGCTGGATGCGGATATTCTGGCGCAGCTGGACCAAGCAAAGCGGGACGCCAAGATCGCGCATTACGCAGGCATTGCCAAACCGTGGCAGAACAACCTGCATCCCCTCAGCGCTGCATTCTGGGAACACGCGCGCCGCACGCCCTATTACGACACCCTGATGGCCCTGAAGACCGGCAGGCGGCTTTTGCCGTCCTTCCCCATCCCGCAGGCGCGCGATGGCACTTCCGGCGTCAACAGACCCGTCAACAAACGCGGGGTCGTCGGACGCATCAATCGCCGCATGCGCGCCGCGGCACGCATCTATCTGCCACCGCGGATGAAGTGGGCGATCAAGCGGGTGCTAGGCTAGAGAATGTCGATGCTTTTGCCCCTGCACCAATGCTTCAGACGGTTGTTGTATATTCGGGACCAAGGACTGCCCCCGGCCGAGCAAGCGGCACTGGCCCATATCCATATCCATAAAACCGCCGGGATGTATTTCCAGCAGCCGTTGCTCTATGCGCTACGCCCAGCCGTTCTTCTGGACTGGCAGTCCCCGATGCAACATCTGGAAAAGTTGCTGCAGGAAGAGCCCAAAGAAAACTACTGGCTTCATGCAGGGCATGTGGATTTTCGCGCGATCAAACGCGCCCTACCGGACAGGCAGCTGTGGTGCATCGCCGTGATCCGCGAGCCACTGGATCGCGTCATCTCGGAATACAATTACTTCCGCTCGGCCAAGCATCCACCAAACGCAGAGTTCTTTTCAGACTTCCCAACCATCGAACGGTATCTGGCGTTCTACTGTGACGCGCGCAGAAACCAGCAATCCCATGCTCTGGCTGGCACGCGCAGAAACCCGCGCACCCTGTGGCGCGTATTGAACGAGAACTATCTGGGCATCGCGCCACTTCACGAGACCGAGCATTTTCGTGGCTGGCTGACAGAGGCTATTCAGCACACGCCCGATTGCCACCCGCTTGACGACTATTATCATCAGACCCCGCCAGTCGTGAACGAACTGACCACAATCCTGCACGGCGAGGCGGTCAAGAAATCAGACATCTCGACAACGTGGAAAATTCGCTTCTACAGTGCGAACGCGCTGGATTGGGCGCTGTTCACATATGTCTCCAAGCAGTTCGAACGCACGAAAGAACTGGTCCGCGAGGGCAAGGCACCCCTATTTGCCGAGCTTGGTAGGGGATTTAGCCTTTCTTGTGTTTCGCTGATTGGCCTGATAGCCAGAATAAAAAGCATGTGGAAATCGTGGTTTTGGACAAGTTACCTAGCATTGAACGCTGCATGAATCGCCTTGATGGGGCCGAGCCGATCGACCCATCCTGCCTGATCGCCCACATCCACATCCCCAAAACCGCTGGAATGGCTGTACAAACTGTTCTGAAAGAGCACTTCGAGCCGCATACCCACCTGCAATGGAACAAGGCAGCCGAGAATTGGAAAGAGCTGACAGACGGCAAAGAGTATTCCGGCAGCTTGATCACAGGGCACCTCCAATTCCCACAACTATTCTACCCAGGTTTTTCCTCTGAACGTCCTATCTATTGCGTTTCGGTTATCCGCGACCCATTGCAGCGCGTCATATCGCTGTACAACTACAACCGCAGCCTCCGGCACCCAAATCACGAAAGATTCTCAGCGCGATTTCCCAGCATTGATGATTTCATAATGGCAAAGTCCGGCAAGGATAACGTTCGCAATCAACAGGCGGTTTGGCTGTGCGGCAGCCGTACAAACCCCGATGTTCTGTGCGAGGTATTGAACGCGCACTATATCGGTCTGACAACCCAAGGGTACCTCGCCGACTACCTGACCAAGGTCTTGAAACTGTGCGGGAAGACCGCCGGCGAAGTGACCGTTCCCACCGTGAACACACTGCAAAAAATCAAATGCGGCGGTGCCGTTGGACGCGATGACATTGATCCAGTCGTTTTGGAAAAGTTCTTTCAGGATAACTGGCTGGATGACCTGCTGTACAAAACGGTGTCAAAGCATCTTGAACGCAACGCTACCCCTGACACAGAAATGACCGCTCAGGGCGTGCGCCAAGTACGGAAGAGCACCTTGGCGCGGGTTAAACAGACGGTGAAACGATTGCTCCGCAACTAAAGCCGCGCGCTCTGACAATGAAAATATCGCCCCGCATTCCGTTCATGCGGGGCGATATTGATTAGTTTACCTGCACATCGGGTTCTTCCGTGGGCGCGGCTTTCGGCACCGGAACCTGTGCGGGCTCGACCTCGAGCTCCATCGCGCCGTTTGCAACCCCGGCGATGCCGTTTTCCATGCTGATCCCCAGCTCTTTACCAAGGGCCTGCATGGCAGGCATTTGCAGGGCCATTCCCAGCACCGAATCCAGCGCCTGATTCACTGGCGTGCCAGCCCCTTCGCTGCCGCCCGTGCCACCCGGCTGGCCCATACCGGTCACTTGGTGAATCTTGATCGAGTCAATCTTCTCGGCGGGTTTCACCATTTCGGCGATGATCGCCGGCATTGCTTCCAGCTGGGGCGATGCGGATCTTCATGGCGATGATCTCGGCGCTCAGTTCGTTTTCCGAGTTCGCGATGGCCTTCTGACCTTCCGCTGTCGCCAGCATGTCAGCACGTTTCGCCTCGGCCCGGACGGTCAGCGCGTTGGCGTCTGCCTGTGCCTCTTCCAGCTTTGCGGCAGCTCGGTCACTCGCGGCTTCTTTCTCGGCATGGGCCGACAGACGGATGGCCGTTGCCTGACGCTCGGCTTCCTTCTCGGCCTCGATCAACGCAATGCGCTTCACACGCTCGGCTTCTGCCACGGCACGAGCGGTCTCGATGGCTTCGGCCGCTTTCTTGGCTTCTGCGCGGGCGTTGTCGGCAGACGCTTTGGCGCGGCTTTCCTCTTCCGACTTTTTCGCAACGATGATGGCACGTTCCTGATCGGCTACTTCCAGTTCACGCTCTTTGGCGATCTCGGCCTCGCGGATGGCGCGCTCACGCTCGATCTCGGCAGCACGCACAGCCCGTTCGCGCTCAATGCGCGCCTCATCTTTTGCGCGATCAGACGCTTCCTGATTGCGGGCAATCTGGGCTTCCTGCTGTGCCTGAAGGGTCTGGATCTCTTCGATTTGCGCGATCTCGGCCTGCTTCTGCTCGCGTTCGATCTGATACTTGCGCTTTTCAGCTTCCATTTCAGACTGCGCGACCGACACGTCAGCTTCCGCCGCAATTTCAGCGCGTTGCTTGCGCGAGGTCGCAATCACTGCCGCCAGCTTCTGCATACCCACCGCGTTGAACGCGTTGTTTTCGTCCAGCGCCTCGAACGGGGTTTGATCCAGCGCGGTCAGCGAGACGGCCTCAAGCTCCAGACCGTTTTTCAGAAGGTCCTCGGAAATCGCGTTCTGCACTTCCTGCACAAAGCTTGCGCGGTTTTCGTGCAGTTCATCCATCGTCATCTGAGCGGCAACGGCGCGCAGGCCATCAACCAGCTTGCCTTCGATCATCTCGCGAAGCTGTTCGACATGGAAGGTGCGGTCGCCCAAGGTCTGAGCCGCGCGCGAGATGCCGTCTTCGGTCGCATTGACCGAGACATAGAATTCGACACCGACGTCAACACGCATACGATCCTTGGTGATCAGCGATTGCTCGGCCACGCGCGAGACCTCAAGCCGCAAGGTCTTCATGTTGACCTTCGAAATCTCATGCAGGAAGGGCACAACAATCGTCCCGCCATCCATGATGACTCTTTTGCCGCCCGAACCGGTTTTCACCAGGCTGGTTTCGCGGGTGGCGCGTTTGTAAAGCCGGGCCATGATCAGGCCGATAAAGACCAGAAGACCAACGATGACGCCAGCAATGATTGCGATGGATGAAAGATCCATAAAGTTACTCCTTATAATGTGAATGGGTGCGTGAGGTGTGAAGCGCGGATCAGATCACGAAGAACTTGTCGCCGCGCTTGCGGATCAGGGTGACCTCGCTTCCTTGCGGGAAGACTTCATCATCCGCAGGGGTTCCACACGCAGATAGTGGATGTTGCCGTGCCGATCCTTGATCTTGATCTCGGCTGGTTTTCCACGTGATGCCGTGCCTTGGGTGATGGTTCCGTTGTATCCCCCAAGATGTCGCGCCTTCAGAGCGGTCGTTTCGGTCTTCGGCATCAAAAGCGCAACCCAATTGGCAATGATCCGCGTTACCGCAAGGGCTGGGATGATTACAGCTGCAGACGCAAGAAGTGCGGGCAGCTGAAGGCCAATTATGCTTGTCAGCATGGATTGCAGGATCAGCCCAAACAGGCCGAACATGGTCAGAAAAGAAACAAGCCAGATCAGGAACGGTACATCGCGCGCGCCGATCCATGTAAACACCCCACCCGAGGTTGCCGCCTCTGCGGCCTCGGCACCCTCTGGGCCATCAACCACGTCGACATCGATGTCGATATCCGCATCAATCTCGGTCGACAGATCAAAGTCGAAATCTGCATCCACATCGGGTGCATCCGTTCCGACCCCCAAGAATAGACCCGCCCAGCACTGCGCTGAGAAGCTCGAGCAAAAACAGACCGGTCACGACCGCAAGCGCGATCGCGAAAGGGAATGTGTTCGGGGAGGTAAGCAGTTCGTACATAAGTTTCCTTTCACGGAACATATAACTACTATGGATAGATATTTTAAGTATTTATGTGCAAAAAAGTACATTTGCCAATATTATTGTTTACTGATATGCTGATAAATCAACTGATCTCTAAGCCACAGGCCCAAATGCCGGACTTTATTGAACAAAGACGTCTCGCGCGCATGATCGACCGCGCTGCCAAGCAGTTCGACGGGATCGACCCCCCGGAACGTGGCTGGATTGCGTCTGTTCGGCGGGCACTAGGGATGTCTGCGGACTATGTTGCAAAGCGTAAAGGGGTCAGCCGGAACGCGGTGTATCAAGCTGAGCGGAGCGAGAAAGATGGCGCGGTATCCTTGCGGCAGATGGAACAGTTGGCCACGGCAATGGGTGGCAAATTTGTCTATGCGATCATTCCCGACGGACGGATCGAGGACATGAAATACAAACAGGCCGTGGCGAAGGCGAAGAAACTTCTGACTGACGAGCCAGAAGCCGCATCATGGTCCAAGGAAGATCGCGAGGACTGGGTAGACGACAAGGCGGCCGAGCTTGTGCATGACATGCCCGCCAATTTTTGGGAGGATGCTGTTTAAGCGTTGATGGGGTCACGCATGATCCATGCAAAATCGACTTAAAACGCCTCTGTCCGCCGTTAAGCTTTGAAAACCATGAACTGAATTCGGCCAAACACTTTCCACTCCGAAATTGCCGGATAGCCTTTCCCCTCAGATACAAAAACGACGAAGACAATGGCGCTCTATAAACGCTGACAACTGCGCCTTCGTTGCACAACTCATCCCCATTTGGGAGTGCGCGAGCTGCTACATTTATCTGAACTACGCCGGGAAGGAGTTCACGGAACTTGCACCCACAATACAAAAAGCACCCCGTGGGGTGCCGCGTGCGTACTCTTTAAGAGTGTTTTGGTAGCGAGATCCAGCAACCGCCATTGTCGAACAGAACTGCGATGTCAGATGTGGGTGGAACCGTACGGAAATCTTCAACTCAACATAATGAGATGCTTCGATAAGTACTGTGTCGAAAACCCCTGAAGGCGGGGGCAGATATCGCTGGACGTAAACAAAGGTAATGGACAGGTGTTTGGTAAGAGTTCGTGATCCAGGCCCGCATTATCTTAGAACTTTGGCAGGTTAGATTTAGCGCCGACTAGACGTTCCTGGGGCAAATGCTACTCCGTTGCGCCAAGCTGTCGTCGACTTGCACGGATCGCAAATGCGGTTGCCGAAGCTCTCGCTTTCAAAATACGCGTTACAGCGCAAGCACCGGCGCTTTTTGGGGACATCGTTCGCGGCTTGAATGGTCGGGTCTTCGCCTAGGTGTTTCCTTTTCATTCGAAGCCTCCATCAATCGCGATCAGGGATGTGGCAGGTCGAATGCGGCGCTTCGGACCGCGTGACGATGCATCATACGCGCTGTGCATGACTTTCGAAACGTCGCGTGCGGCCATAGCGCGCATCAGTGCGCTGTAATTCGGCTGTGTGTTCACTTCATTGCCGGGTCGCAACCCGCAATCATTGGTTTCCACGACCGTGTGATCGCTTGTCGCCCCTGCCAGCACGATCCCTTCTGGGAACTTTAGTCCGGCAATGTCGGTGTCCTGATACCCAATGGCGAGGTTTACCCGGATACTTTCGATGTGATCGGGGACCAATCGCAGAGACATGGTTTTCGGAGAGACCCGAGATCTGCTGCAGTGGGAAGTTTTATCCTTTGCTTCAATCACTTCAGCAGTGAGCGAAAATGCATCCGTATGCAGTCCGGGGATTGGGTTTCCCGTTGTTGGATGAATCCCCAAAAGGATCGCCTCACCCAGTCTGAGTTCATTGATGCGCCCCCTTTTGAACGATCTCAGAGCCCATGGTAAGCTCACTGAGCTTCCACCAGAAACAGTTTCCATGTACGGCCCATACGCGCTTTCGACGTCATCAGCGAGGGCCGAAAAGGCTGCCATCGTAAGATGGTCGGGCTCTTCTCGACCGAGGCAGGCAAAGTTGGTTGCAATTCCTTTCAAGGCAATACCCGGCAGATCGATAATCCGGGCCACGAGTGCGTCCAGATCATCGGGCAGAATTCCATCCCTCAGGTCCCCCATCTCGATCAGCAGAATGACGCAGTGATCCATTCTTTTCTCATGTGCGGTCGCACCCAAGGCCGCGATCGTTTCAAATTCCGAGTTGTAACTTGCGCTGCAGGTATCTGTTACCTCGCGAACTTGGCTAAGCATCGGCGGCCGTATCATCACGATGGGGGCCGTGATGCCCGCCCGCCGCATTCTTTCGACATTGCCGATCCGCGCATCGGCCAAGCCGCGCGCACCTCCAGCAAGCATGGCCTTGGCAATCTCTGGGTGCCCGCACACCGCCTTGGTTACGCCAATCACGTTGATCCCCAAGCGGGTTTAGCCGCTGGACCAGTATACGCGTGTTGTGGCGTATTTTGTTAAGCTCAACGTCGATGCGGGGCGCGAAGGTCATAACCGTTTCGAACTACGGCTGGGCTGCAACACTGGAAAAGCATCGCGAACCATCGAAACCAAATCATAGACGGGACGGGCAAGCGCATCGGTGACGGGAAGATCCAGTTGGTCGGAATACCTCGCTATCGCAGCATCAATCTCTTCGTCGGCCATGCTTCATGGTTCAGCGTCACCCCGATCACCTTGGTGTCCGAGAAAGCTTCGATCAGGCAATTTCCGACGACGGGGTCGGCATTGCCATATCGGGAAAATCGCAGCGATGCGCACGCTTCGGTGCATGCTGAAGAATGACCGCGTCAGGTTGACTGCCGCGCAGGATGAAAGCGGACGTGCAGAATGCTGGATGGCTAAGTGCGCCCTGCCCCTCGATCAGGATGACGTCTGGGGTTTCCGTATCAGCGGCTTCGACGATTGCACGTTCCAGTTCGCCGCAGCAAAATTGTGGTGGGATTGCATCCATTGCGATCCCATGGCGGGCGCCCTGCATCAATCCTGTCTGGCCCGTTCCAACCAGCACAGTTTTGACGCCTTTAGCGTTCAAAGCTCCGGCCAGAACGGTAGCCGTTGTGCGCTTGCCGATTGCACAATCGGTCCCCATGACGGCGATGCAGATGGCGTTGACACGCGACACCGAACCATCAAACAGGCGCATATCCTTGGCAGGGCGCGGTTTGCGGATGTCACGGATAGAAACGTCACCTACTTTGGCAGCCTCTGTGATCTCCGGATCGTCGCTTAGGAATTCGTGCAGGCCACTGACAATATTCATGCCATAGGCAATGGCACCCAAGATGACTTCGCGATCCTTGGCAGACAGTTTGCCCGTCGACGGAGCCATGCCGTATATCAGCGTGTCCGGAACCTCTATGCCGCTACAAACTGCCGTTTCCAGATCACAAAATAGCGGGATGTGATTGGCGGTTCCATCCAGAACAAGACCGCTATCCTGTCCGGCCTTGTCACTGTCGATGACCGAATGAATGCGATAGGCCTGAGAATGCCGGACGAGTCCATTGGCAGTCTTACCGTCGATTTTTGCGAAGTTGCCTTCACAATACACAATTGCCGACGGCGCACGCACGACAGGCGTATCGATCACGTTAGACAAGCTTGCCGACCTATCCGCAGGCGGCCCTTGGGCAACACGGATGTTTTTAAGAGGTGTTCTCGAGTTGAGATTTGTAGAGTTCATGTTCTCTTCCTTTTTGAGCAGCCATGCAGCACTTGAGACTAGCGCCTCAGGACGCAACGCCCTTCTTTGAGCCGAAAATTTCGATCGCAGGTCCAGCGATTGCCCGCGTTATCCAGATGCGCGTTTTCGGGCAGAATTATCAGGTCGCAGCCGCCAGAGACTTTCGCGTATCCGCGCGCGCACACCCACCCAGAATTGGACGATGAACCGTCGAAATAGGCGTTCGGAGGGACGATGACGGGGTCACATTTACCTTCGTTTTCATAGAAGCCGCGCTCGCAGACCCAGGGCTGCCCATAACGTCGTGGGTTCAGATAGCCATTCTTCGGAACGTTGATCGCAACGCATTTGCCTTCGCTGGCCGCGTACCCACGTTCGCAATGCCATTCGGTTCCATAAATAGAGCGTTCGAGATAAGCATTTGGGGGAATAGCGACCTTGCGACAGGTCTCGCCCACCTTTTCGAACCCGCGCAGACAGCGCCAGCGTTCGCCAAGGGGAATCGAGGTATCCACCCTCGGGGGGGATGACAACTTCTACGCAGTTTGTTTCGTTGGTTTCCTTGAAACATGATGGCATTCCCAGCCCTTGCCATAGGCGTGATTGATACCATAGGCGTTTTTGGGGAACGACTACGGCGACACATTGATCGCCGTCAGGTCTGAAGGACGTATCGCATTCCCATCCGTCGCCGTACCTCTTGGCGTGGGCGTTTTCAGGTATGGATATGGCCGTGGATTGTGCGGAAGCCTGGGTCGCGAACATCAACAGAACCAAACCCAGAACAAATCTAGCAAGTCGTGGGGCGTTCGTTTGACCGGGCTTCCACGAATGCCTGGCCGGGCAATCACCAGCCACAGCCACGCCGGGAAAGGGGGCTGCCTTACGAAGCATCAAGGTCAAGTCTTTCGATGCAGGCGTCCGCCAGTTTCCGGTCGGGTGTATCGGACCCAGGTATAGTCGCCCAGCCAGTGGCCATCATCGCGTTGCGACGTGTGAACCCTTGCGCGGCTTGAAGTCCAGTCAGTTTGGCCAGCCGTTGCGGATCGGATGCGGCCCTTTCCAGGCAGACCGGCACCATCGAGCGGGTGATCTCGTCGTTGGCGAAGGCTCTGGCCGCTTCATCTGCGGTCCCAGTGCTTATCCATCCGCCCCAGCCGAAGCCGATGATCGGAATCGTGATCGCACCGACCACGAAGCCATAAATTCCTGATTTAAGCCATTTAAAGTTGTTCATAATTCATCCTCCGGCGGAGAAAGCGCCGCCACGCTGTCATGAATTCGTTCTGAAAGGGCGCGATCCTCGACAAGGGCCCGATCAAGGTCCTCTTGGCGTATTGGAAAGAACTTCGTGAGACCTGGGCTTTCCTTCACAAGGAAGGTCGCGGTTCTTCGATATGCTTCAAAGCTTAGGCTCTGGATAAGTTCATCTTCAGCGATGACCGGATATTGTCCTGCAGGCAATGCGCCGGGACAACCGGCCAGTTCGAAAGGATGAGCAAACGCCACCACAGTGGTCGTCGTGCGCGAGTTCATCGGCACCTTTCCCAAAAATCACGGCGATTTTGCCGGGACGTCTGAATTTTCTTGATGGAACACGGCGATTTCAAGTGCAGGTCGCTTGCCCGCTCGATCAGAAATCGCTTTCATGTATTGTTAATATATGGGGAGGCTTTGAGAAAATTCAACCAGCCGTGGCTGTAATCAGCGGGAGGGAGTGGCAACTCGTTAAAGTCCTGTGTTCAGCTTTCAGAGAAACAGCGGTCTCATTTTGCGCGCCCGCGACACAGAACCGGACAGTCAAACGCATCTCGAATCGCAATCATTAGTGTAACGAGCAGCGAACAACCTCTTCCCGCCGCTGCACACAAACACCAGGCCCGTTTTTTGGGGCTGAGAGCCGCCACAAGCAGCAGAATCTGTAAACGACGGGCTTTCGCATGTACTGCGAGCAATAGGTATCGAGTAGAGTTTGTGCCTTCTCAGGTGTTCAACTCGAAATGCCTTAGCTGACAAACCCCGCTTTCCTGTCACTTGCGCCCACAGCGCTTCCACAAACAGATGCCCAAACAAAAAGGCCGCCCGAAGGCGACCTTTAAGTATCTGATTACTAATCAGCTTTTGGTTGCGGGAGTAGGATTTGAACCTACGACCTTCAGGTTATGAGCCTGACGAGCTACCGGGCTGCTCCATCCCGCGCCAGTAGTGTGCTGTATATAGGCCTATGAATTGGGAAGCTCAAGCGCAATCGGCAAAAAACCTGCTACTATTTGCGATGCTGGTATGCGGATGGTGACACGGCCCGCCTAAATCGCTAAGTCTTTGGGAATAAACGAGGGATCCATGGACGGCACACTGGCAATATTGTTCCTGCTTACCGGGTTGATCGACATGTGGGTCAATCACTGCGATCGTGGCTGCGTTAAACCAGCCATCGAGATTGCCAGACATACAGTGTCAGCAGGTAGCCTGATTTTCGAAGCAGATTCGGTTGGGGGCGAGGTCTATTATCGCCATGACCTTCCTGTCAGTTTCGGTCCGTTCCGCCCGGTGGTTGGCCTGTCGGTAGACAGCCTAGGTGACGTTTGGATTGGCGCGGGGGCGGTTAATGAATTCCGAATGCCAAGCGGTCCGGGCTTCGCCGAGCTCAGCTTCATACCCGGCTGGTGGATGAGATCAGAGGACGGGCCTCGGCTAGGTTATCCAGTCGAGTTCCGGTCAGGACTCGAGGCGGGCATCTATCGTGAAACCGGTGAACGGATCGGTGTGTCCTTGGATCACCGTTCGAACGGTGAGCTGAGCTATCCCATTCCAAATCCCGGGCTGGAAACTGTCCTTCTTCGCTACGCGCAATAGAATCACACGACAGCTTCCAAAGCTTCATCCATCGTCGTGTTGGGTGCACCCGCCTGCGCGACTTTGCGCGCAAGGTCGAGAGATATCATCGCATCCAATGCCAACCGAAATCTCACGTCCCGTTCGGCGCGGGCTCTCAATTGATTGACATCCCAACACAGTAGCTCACCCTCTTCGGCCATTACGACCGTCGCAGAGGCCTTGTTGTTCGTTAGAAACGCAACCTCCCCTACGAAGTTGCCACGGCGCATATAAAATCCGCCGCCTTGTTTCCTGACATCTACCAGACCAGAAATGACATAGTACAAATCGGGCACTTTTGTTCCGGCTGTCGTTAACACCTTGTCTTTCGGTAGTTTTTCCCGACGCGCCAGCAGCATGAGCTTCCGGAAATCCCCTGGGGGCAAGGCGCTAAATGACGGGTAGATATCTATGTCCCTCTTCGGAAGGATCCATCTGGACCTCCTGATCAGAAGATTAGATAGACCAATGAGGTTAGCCATTCCCGTGGCAGAACTGGCCCAGATCGCGGACCAAAGAGGGGCATCAGACACAATCGCATAGTACCAGATATACAGCGCGGTCCCGATCAAGAGCATGATACGCAATGCGACCTGATTGATGATCAGATAGCCGAGAACGAAGGTGGCCGCTGCGGCGAAGACCAGAACATCAGACGGCATAGGCGGACGCTCCTTATCACTGGGAACGATGCGCCATGCTCATTTTTACGATCGTTCCTGGGACAACCAATTCTCGTATTTTAACCATAAGAACCGTTCGTCGCGAAGGCGATTATGGTTCGGCGTGGCCGACCAGTCATCTAATATCACGTTACGCCTTGAGTTTCTTCAGCGTTATTCCTTGCGCAGAACTGGCGATGGCGGATCGTATGTTTTGCCGCTTTACAACCGGCATGTGACCTTCACGTCCCCATATTGAT
>LLEO01000117.1_pt1 | contig 13571 bp, 18 predicted proteins | sample 595861 | NCBI WGS metagenome assembly LLEO01 (sample SAMN02919315, study PRJNA255460) | bioreactor metagenome | biome: chemostat; feature: culture 2012_25.1; material: sediment; isolation source: day35 25degC chemostat 2012 inoculated with Wadden Sea sediment taken from... | place: Germany: Bremen ... | reverse complement strand
TGCCCGATCCCGCCCATCGTGGCGCGGAACAGGCCTGCGTTTCGGTCGGGGTGTCGCGACCGTGCGTTTTTCGCCGTTCAACAGAGTAACCGACAGCACATGCTGGCCAAAGCTGCCTTCCTTGTGGTGGTTTTTGCCATGTACGTCCTGCGCGATGCAGCCGCCCACGGTGGCAAAGCCTGTGCCGGGCATGACCGCGGGCAACCAGCCTTGCGGAGCGAAGACCTTGGCCAGCGTGGTGATGGTCACGCCCGCCTCGACCGTCACGACACCAGTCTCGGCGTCGAAATCCAGAATGCGGTTCATGCGCGTCATGTCGATGGCGCGGCCCCCATCATTCAGGGGCGCGTCGCCATAAGAGCGGCAATTGCCAATCGCAGGGCAGGCAGTGTCCGCCAAGGTGCTTTTCAGCGTGCTGGCGCGTTCAGGTCGCGCCAGTTCTGCCGTGGCTGTGCGCACGCGGCCCCAGCCCGAATACTCAGTTGTTTTCCAAACCATGATGATGTCTCAGTGAAATTCTCTCGGCGAGGGGGAAGACCAAAAGGCCGATCCCGATCGCGAACCAAAGGGTTGTGACGCGGATGATGGCGGTGGCGGGCAGGCTGGTTTCAAGCGGCACGCCCTCAAGTGCTAGAAGGGCAATCATAGCGGCTTCGGCCCCACCGACACCGCCGGGGGCACCGGTCAGGCCGCCTGCCAAAGTCGAAAAGACGAAGATGGCGACCGCCTTCGCAAAGCCAATGTCAGCCCCCATCCACATCAGAAGTAGGTGGAAGGCATAACCCTCGGCAATCCAGCCGATGACGCCGATCAGCGCGGCGACAGCGATCAGAGTGGGCGAGGTGAAGGCCGCGAGCGATTGGGCGGCACGGCGCAGTTTGGCCCAAAGGCGCGGCAAACGGCCCGTTAGGCGGTGCCCCAGCGTGGCGAAGCCGCCAAAAGGCGGGGGCGGGTGGCAGCGAAGGCGGCAATCAGGGGCCAGTATCGTTACAGGCAGGCCGCCCGCAATGCCGGTGGTCGAAAAGGCCAGTGCCAAACCGAGGATCAGCGCCATCGCGGTCAAATCCGACGCCCGGTCGATCAGCATCAAAGGGGCGGTGCGTTCAAAGCTCCAGCCGGTTTCGCGTCGCAGCCAGCGCATCCGCACCAGCTCGCCCCACGCGGCCCCGGGGTGACGGACATGGCAAAGCCACCAAGGAAATGGCGGATGTCCTGAAACAGCCCCGTGGGCAGGCCTAGTTTGCGGGCGAAAACGTGCCAGCGTAGGCCTCGAAACAGGTAGTTTACAAGGCTCAGCGCCAGAAGAATGGCGAACTGACCCCATGACAGTTTCATCAACTGCGCGCGGGTTTCTTCCCAGCCAGTCGCCGCTGCCAAGCCTATCAGTCCCGCCAGCACCAGCCCAAATAGCCCTAGCAAAACAAGCGTATCCCGCAACCGTTTGTTCGCGGCCGGGCGGGTTGATTGTTTCCCTGTGGTGGACGATGCCATGTTTGCGCTGCTCATTGTCATTGCCCGACTTATCGCCGGGGATTGAGGCGAGATTATGAAAGCTGACCAGCAATTACGAGGGGAAAAGTTGGGTTATTTCCGCATGCGGGCCTAGTTCGGGGTCAGACGCAGCAGACGCCCTCGGCGTCCGTCCTCAAGCACCCATAATGCGCCGTCCGGCCCCTGTTCGACCTCGCGCACCCGTTCGCCCCAGCTGTAGCGCTCCAGCTCTTGCGCGCCTTTCCTGTTCAAACTCACGCGGATCAGGCGCGGCTGACCAAGCCCCCGATCAGCGCCTGCCCCTGCCAATCAGGGAATAGTCCGTCAGACCAGATCACCAGCCCCGAGGGCGCGATGCTGGGCACCCATGCGGCTTTGGGCGCGATCATGTCCGGGCGCGTGTCGTGGTTGGGGATTTTAACCCCGCTATAGTGATTACCCTCGGACACCACAGGCCAACCATAGTTGCGGCCGGGTTCAATCAGGTTCAGCTCATCGCCATGGCGCGGCCCCATCTCATGCGCCCACAGCTGCCCCCTGGCGTCAAAGGCGATACCAAGCGAATTGCGGTGTCCCCAGCGTCCAGAAGGTTTTGGCCAGGTCGCCGTGGTTGTGAAACGGGTTGTCCGTCGGGACCGATCCATCGTCGTTCAGTCGAATGAGCTTGCCCCAACGCCTGCGTCATATCCTGTGCCGGCTCCATTTCCTGCCGGTCGCCCGAGGTGATGAACAGCTTACCTTCATGCGGGCCGCCCGCTGGTCCAAACGCCAATCGGTGCGAGAAATGCCCGCGCCCGGAATATGCGGGAAACTGGCGCCAGATCTCTTCATGGTCGGTTAGTTTGGGCTCTGCGGACAGGTCCAAACGCGCGCGGATCACCACGGCTTGACGTGTGCCGAATTGGTCTCCTTTTTCGACGAAAGACAGGTAGATCAAGTCGTTATCTGCGAAATCAGGATGTGGTACGACGTCCCCCAATCCACCTTGCCCCCCATCCAGAACGCGCGGTACACCCGCGACCTGAAAGCGCGCCCCATCTTGACCGACCAGCCATAACCGGCCCGGCTTGGTGGTCACCAAAAGCCGTCCGTCGGGCAGGAACGTCATGGCCCACGGGTGGTTGAACTGGGTGATGCTGCGGGCTTGCAAACGTCCGCCCTGATCGCCATCGATCTGAAATGCAGTCGCGGTGAGGGGCAGCAGAAAGAGGCCAAGACAAGAGGCGCAAAGGGCAAGAAGACGTTTCATATCACACCAAGGGGTTGCGAAAACTGATGGGTGAATGATGACCCCTGATGTGCTGTGCGCCCAAGTCAAAAAGACGCGAGCGCACAAAAAAGCCCCCATGGAGGGGGCTTTTTAAAGCTTCGTATGCGCTTAGTTGACGATGGTCGCCTCGGTCGCGGCGCGCAGTTCGTCTTCGGTCACGCCCTCGGCGGTTTCAACGATCTTCAAGCCACCTTCGACCACATCCAGCACACCCAGGTTGGTGATGATGCGGTCTACAACCGACTTGCCGGTCAGGGGCAGGTGCATTCTTTCAGCACTTTGGAATCACCATGCTTGTTGGTGTGATCCATCACGACCACCACGCGGCCAACACCGGCCACAAGGTCCATCGCGCCGCCCATGCCTTTAACCAGCTTGCCGGGGATCATCCAGTTGGCGAGGTCGCCGTTCTCGGCCACTTCCATCGCGCCCAGGATCGCCATGGCGATCTTGCCGCCACGGATCATGCCGAAGCTCATTGAGCTGTCGAAATAAGCGGTCTGAGGCAATTCGGTGATGGTCTGCTTACCTGCGTTGATCAGGTCGGCGTCAATCTCATCCTCGGTCGGGAACGGACCCATGCCCAGCATGCCGTTTTCCGACTGCAGCGTCACGGTGACGCCCTCGGGGATGTAGTTGGACACCAGCGTCGGGATGCCGATGCCGAGGTTCACATACCAACCGTCTTGCAGTTCCTGTGCCGCGCGGGCGGCCATTTGATTGCGGTCCCAAGCCATGATTATCCTCCAAAGATTGGGCGAAGTATCACCCAGTAAATCGGCCAGATCTCTCCGAGAAATAGATTGATTGGCGCGATAAATATCCAGTTCCAAAAGTTGTAGACCACACCGTCCATGAATGTGAGGTAGACGAATGTAATCAGCGAGCCGATCTGCCATACAGCAATGGCGAAGAACTCTTTGGTCATCGCTTAGCTTTCCCGGATGGTGCGTTGTTCGATGCGCTTCTCGTGCTCGCCCTGAATGATGCGATGCACGTAGATGCCCGGCAGGTGGATCGAGTCAGGATCCAGCGAGCCGGTCGGCACGATTTCTTCCACCTCGACCACACAGGTCTTGCCACACATGGCGGCAGGCGGGTTGAAGTTGCGGGCAGTCTTGCGGAAGACCAGGTTGCCGGTTTCGTCGGCTTTCCAGGCTTTCACGATGGACAGATCGGCAAAGATGCCTTCTTCAAGGATGTAGTCTTCGCCGTTGAAGGTTTTCACTTCCTTGCCCTCGGCAATCACAGTGCCCACGCCGGTCTTTGTGTAAAAACCGGGGGATGCCGTGACCCGCCGCGCGCATGCGTTCGGCCAAGGTGCCTTGTGGGTTGAACTCCAGCTCAAGCTCGCCCGACAGGTACTGGCGCATGAACTCGGCGTTCTCGCCAACATAGGACGACATCATCTTTTTGATCTGCTTTGTGTCCAGCAATTTGCCAAGACCGAAGCCATCAACGCCGCAGTTGTTCGACGCAATGGTGATATCCTTAACACCGCTCTCGACCAGCGCGTCGATCAGCAGTTCCGGAATGCCGCACAGGCCAAAGCCGCCTGCGGCAATCAGCATGCCGTCAGTCAAAAGCCCGTCCAGAGCTTCGGCGGCGCTGCCATATACCTTGTTCATGAAAGTTCCCTCTCGTCTATTTCGCTGCTTTTCTGGCGTTCGCACGGCGCAGAGTCAACGAAACAGGGGGGGAATAGACGGTTTCGAGTATTTCTACCAAGTCGATACAGCGAGCCTCTGCGTAATTTTATTGCGTCATGCCGTATTCTGCTCACAATAAGACAACACGGGTAACGGAGGGGAAATGGGACAGCTGGTTTTTACATTCGAGATGGGTGTGGTTTGCGCCATGCTGGGCTTCACAGTATTCCTTTTTGTCTCTGAGGTCGTGCGAATAGACTTGGCGGCCATCCTTGTTCTGGTGATCTTGGGCATCCTCAGCTATCACCCCACGCTCACCAATCTTGCCGATGTCAATCAGCTGTTTAACGGGTTTGCGTCAAACGCGGTGATTTCAATCATTGCCGTGATGATCGTAGGGGCCGGGCTGGATAAGACCGGGATCATGAACAAGGTGGCGGCGACGATCATGCAGCGTGGTGGCGCATCGGAAAAGCGGATCCAGCCTATTGTCGCGGCCACTGTTGGGGTGATCTCAAGCTTCATGCAGAACGTGGGCGCGGCAGCATTGTTTCTACCGGTGATCAGCCGGATCTCAACGCGGTCGGGCATTCCTATCAATCGTCTGGCGATGCCGATGGGATTTTGCGCGATCCTTGGCGGCACGATGACCATGGTGGGGTCGTCGCCACTTATTCTGCTGAATGACCTGCTGCAAACCGCCAATGACAGCCTGCCTGACGGGCAGAAGATGGAGCTTTTTAGTCTGTTCTCTGTGGCTCCGGTTGGCGTTGTTCTGGTTCTTAGTGGGATCCTCTATTTCTTGCTGCTGGGGCGTTGGGTGCTGCCGGAAAGTGGCTCGGTCAGCGATACGTCGGTGGGGCAGGGAACGTCGGATTACCTTAAGCGTGTCTATGGTCTGACCGCCTCGGTCTATGAGGTTGAAGTGCCCGCGGAAAGTCCACTGGTCGGGCAGATTTTGGCGGATGTGAATCTGGAAAACCACCTCTACATCATTTCAACCTTCTATCGTGGCAAGACCTCGATGGTGCAGGTGCTGACTGCTGAAATTGCGGCGCCTTGCCGTTTGGCGATCATCGGCAAGAAGGACGAGGTAGACAGATTTGCCAAGAAATACGGACTGACCGTGCGCCCGCAACTGGATGTGTTTACGGAAGAGTTTGCCGCCACAAATGCAGGTATTGCTGAACTTGTAATCCCGCCGGAAAGCGACCTTATTGGCAAATCCCCACGTGAGCTGCTGCTGCGTAAGACCTATGGCCTGTCTCTTTTAGCGATCCACCGCCGTGAAGAAACGCTAAGCCATGTGGAAACCGATGATCACGAACCCACTGCGATTGGTGTTGAGAAGTTCGAGCTGGGCGACATGCTGGTGGCACATACCCGCTGGGACAATCTGACCCGCCTTCAGGGCAATCAGAATTTCGTCATCATGACCTCGGATTTCCCACAAGAGGAACTTCGTCCGCACAAGGTGGGCTGGGCCATGCTGTTTTTTGCGGTCTCGCTGTCCCTTATCCTGTTCACCGATGTGCGCCTGTCGCTGTGCCTGCTGACCGGGGCTGTCGGGATGCTTTTGTCGCGAGTGCTATCGATTGACGAGGCCTATAACGCAGTGGGATGGAACACGGTGTTCCTGCTGGCCTGCCTGATCCCATTGGGGCAGGCGGTGCAGAACACGGGAACGGCCGAATGGATTGCGCAGCAGATTCTGACGGCGCTGGATGGTTGGCCAATCTGGTCGCTTCAAGCCGGTATTGCAGTGCTGGCCACTGGTTTCTCGTTGGTGATGTCCAATGTTGGCGCCACAGTTTTGCTGGTACCCTTGGCGGTGTCCATCGCAGTGGCAGCAGGGGCCAGTCCCGCGCTATTTGCCCTGACCGTGGCAATTTCGACGTCGAACTCTTTCATCATCCCAACCCATCAGGTGAACGCGCTGATCATGGGGCCTGCTGGGTACAAGGTAAAAGATTTCGTCAAGGCGGGGGGATAATGACAATCCTGTTCCTGGTGATTTCGCTGATCATGCTGAACCTCGTGTTCTGACCATAGGATGGAGGGTCAACGGAACAGGCCGCTATTGCCGGGGCGAGGGCAATTCACCCCGCCAGACTAGGTAGCGCGAATTGTTAGCTGGCAAGTGCTATGGCAAGCGCGTGCACGGCCATGTAGATCACGATCAGCGACCCGATGGTATAGAACGTCGCCCGGACCTCGTGTGTTTGCTTGGTGGCATAGGCGACGAAATGGGCCAGGCGCGCCGCAACAAAGCCATACATCAGCAGTTGCGCCAACAGCAGGCTGGGATCGGTCACCACGAACAGAAGGCCCGCGATCAGGAATGCGGGAATGTTCTCAAGATCATTACGGTGCATGCGGCGCGAGCGGTCGACATAGTCGTTCACGTCCAGCTGTTCCGGGTGCGGGTCTGTGTTCAGGATGCCTTGTTGCACGTCCTCCGGACTGGCAAGACCGCTGTTGCTTTTCATCATCCGATAGACCGTCATCCAGCCCTGTCCCATGATCTTGAGCACCATGAGCGCGGCGGCGATTACGTAGGTCTCAAAAACGGGGGTTCGTCAAATCCAGCATGTCCAATCTATCCCTGAAATACGGCGTTGCACGGCGCAATTTCCAAGCGCTGGATCAACGATAGGGACAAATACTAAGTGAGGCAAATTGTGGTACGCGGAGCCGGGTTGGCAGCCCGGCTCTCGCTGGTTAGCTTGCCTTTTTCTTCGCAGCGGCCTTCTTCTTCGGCGCGGCTTTCTTGCGGGCGGGGCTTTTTCTTCGCAGCCTTTTCCGCGATCCAGCCTACGGCCATTTCCATGGTGACGTCGGCGGGTTCGACCTCTTTCGGGATGGTGGCGTTTACCTTGCCCCATTTCACGTAAGGTCCATAGCGCCCTTCCAGCACGTTCACCGGTCCGCCCTCTTCCGGGTGTTCGCCCAGTTCTTTCAAAGGCTTGGCGGCAGCAGCGCCGCGGCGTCCCGGATTGGCGCGTTTGTCGGCCAGCATCTCAACCGCGTGGTTCATGCCCACGTCGAACATCTCGGTCCATTGCTTGAGGCTGACATAAACCGGTTTTTCGTCATCCGGAAACTTGTGCATCAGATAGGGGACCAAACCGGCCAAGGTTCGCGGTGATCCGCCCGCCTTCCGGGTGGTCACCCACGTGGCGCGGCAGCGACAGAAGTTGCAGCGCGCGTTCCAGATCGGTTTCTTCCTTCGGCCAGCCGCCATTGCGGGCCTGCGGCAGCGAGGTCCGCTTGGGGCGCTTGTTCTCAGGCGTGGCTTCCCCGCGCTGCACATAGGGGCCATAACGGCCATCCTTCAGCCAGATCTCGTCATCGCCATCGGTGCCCAGAAGCTTCTCTTCACCTTCGGCACCTTCGCCTGCGATGGGGCGGGTGTAGTTGCATTCCGGATAGTTGCCGCAGCCCACAAACCCGCCGGTGCGCGAGGTCTTCAGGTGCAATTGTCCGGTACCGCATTTCGGGCAGATGCGCGGATCTGTGCCGTCTTCGCGCGGCGGATAGAGTTGGGGCGCCAGCGCCGCGTCCAGCTTATCCAAAACCTCGGAAATCCGCAGCTCGGACGTTTCGGCAATCGCGGCCGAGAAATCCCGCCAGAAGCGTGCCAGCACTTCCTTGTAGTCCATGTCACCCGCCGAAATCTCGTCGAGTTCCTCTTCAAGGTTCGCGGTGAACTCATAGCCCACATACTGGCGGAAGAAATTCATCAGGAAGATGGTGACGATCCGTCCTTTGTCCTCGGGGAACAGGCGGTTCTTGTCCTTGCGAACGTACTCGCGGTCTTGGATCGTGGTGATTACCGACGCATAGGTCGAGGGGCGACCAATGCCCAGCTCTTCCATGCGTTTAACCAGCGTCGCCTCGGTGTAGCGGGGCGGGGGCTGGGTGAAGTGCTGTTCGGGCGAGATAGTCTTTTTCTCGGCCTTTTCGCCTTCCATGATCTGGGGTAGGCGCTTGTCGTCGTCATCCGTCACCTGATCATCGCGGCCTTCTTCATAGACCTTCAGGAAGCCTTCGAACACAACCACTTGACCCGTGGCGCGCAGCACCACTTGCCCCGTCATTCGAACCAACATCCACACTGGTTCGCTCGAACCGGGCGCTTTCCATCTGACTGGCCAACGTGCGTTTCCAGATCAGGTCATAAAGCTTGCGCTGATCCGGTTCCAGCTTGGCCAGTTGGCCTGCATCCACGGTCATATCCGTCGGGCGGATACATTCGTGCGCTTCCTGTGCGTTCTTGGCTTTGTTTTTGTAGATCCGCGGGCTGGCCGGGATGAACTCCTTGCCATAACGATCCGAAATCGCATCACGCGCAGCGGCCACGGCCTCGGGCGCCATGTCGATGCCGTCGGTACGCATATAGGTAATGTAGCCCGCTTCATACAGGCGCTGGGCGGTCGACATGGTCTGACGTGCGCCAAAGCCGAACTTGCGGCTGGCTTCCTGCTGCAGGGTCGACGTCATGAAGGGCGGCGAGGGGTTGCGGGTCGCTGGCTTAGCTTCCACCGACTGAACCGACAGATCGCGCGAAGAAATGGCCTGCACGGCCAGTTCAGCGGCGGTTTCGTTTTCAAGGTCGTAACGGTCAAGCTTGTGGCCCCCCAGTACCGTCAGGCGCGCCTCGAACTCCTGCCCGCGCGGCGTCTGCAGAAGCGCCTTTACCGACCAGTATTCACGGGCGTTGAACGCCTCGATTTCTTCCTCACGCTCAACGATCAGGCGCAGGCACACCGACTGCACACGGCCTGCAGACCGCGCACCGGGCAGTTTGCGCCACAGAACGGGCGACAGGTTGAAGCCCACCAGATAGTCCAGCGCACGGCGGGCCAGATAGGCCTCGACCAGATCGCTGTCCACGTCGCGCGGGTTCTGCATCGCTTCGGTTACGGCGGATTTGGTGATTGCGTTGAAAACCACGCGGCTGACGGGCGTGTCTTTCTTGACCGCACGGCGCTTGCGCAACGCTTCCTCGAGGTGCCACGAAATCGCTTCTCCTTCGCGATCAGGGTCGGTGGCGAGGATCAGGTTGTTGTCGTCTTTCAGGGCGTCGGCAATGGCGCGCACATGCTTGGCGCTGTCACGGCCGATCTCCCACGTCATGGCAAAATCGTTGTCGGTATCAACCGACCCATCTTTGGGCGGCAGGTCGCGGACGTGACCGTAGGACGCCAGCACCGTATAGTCCGAGCCAAGATATTTGTTGATGGTCTTGGCTTTGGCCGGGCTTTCAACGACGACTACGGGCATGAACTTCCTCTCGACTCATTCAGGCTGCGCAATACCAGCCCTGCTCTTGAGGGCGTTAGATGGGTTGGGAAGGGGCGGCTTGTCAATGGGCACTCTTCTTATATAGGGGCACATTTCGCCGCGCCCCCGTAGGGGGCGGAAAGTTACGGGCGTTTTTAGGGGGCGGTTGGAACAGATGTGGAACATGCTCTTCCCCTGTCGCGAAGGCGTTGCTAAGAAGAGCCTATGAGCAGCATTGATAATGACGATCTGATTGATGATTCCGATGATGGGGTAGGCGCACCGAAAGTGCCGCTGTCGCAGCGCGCGATGGGGGCAGCTTTGGGGGCACGTTCCGCGCCCTATATGGATGGTTTGAACCCTGCCCAACGTGAAGCGGTCGAGACGCTAAACGGCCCCGTCCTGATGCTTGCGGGCGCGGGCACGGGCAAGACCAAAGCCTTGACCACACGGATCGCACATCTGCTGACCACCGGGTCCGCGCGGACCAACGAAATCCTTGCCGTGACCTTTACCAACAAGGCCGCGCGCGAGATGAAAGAGCGTGTCGCGGGGCTGTTGGGCCAGACGGTTGAAGGCATGCCGTGGATGGGCACCTTTCACTCGATCTGCGTGAAGCTTTTGCGCCGTCACGCCGAGCTGGTCGGGCTGAAAACCAACTTCACCATTCTGGACACGGACGACCAGATCCGGCTGCTGAAACAGCTGATTGTTGCCAATAATATCGACGAAAAACGCTGGCCCGCACGGCTGTTGTCGGGCGTGATCGACAACTGGAAAAACCGCGCGTGGACACCGGAAACGCTACCGTCTTCCGAGGCGCAGGCCTTCAATGGCCGCGGGCCGGAGCTTTATGCCCAATATCAGGAGCGGCTTAAGACCCTGAACGCGTGCGATTTCGGTGACTTGCTTCTTCACATGGTCACGATTTTCCAGCAGCACGACGACATTCTGACCAAGTATCAAAGCTGGTTTCGCTATATCCTTGTGGACGAATATCAGGATACGAACGTCGCCCAATATCTCTGGCTGCGCTTGCTCGCTGCGGGGCACAAGAACATCTGCTGCGTGGGCGATGATGATCAGTCCATCTATGGATGGCGCGGGGCCGAGGTTGGCAATATCCTACGGTTTGAAAAGGATTTTCCAGGCGCGAAGGTGGTCCGGCTAGAGCAGAACTATCGCTCGACCGCACACATTCTGGCCGCCGCGTCTGGCGTGATCGCGGGGAATGAAGGGCGCCTAGGCAAAGAACTGTGGACCGAGGCCGAGGGCGGCGAGAAGGTCCGCCTGATCGGCCATTGGGACGGCGACGAGGAAGCCGTTGGGTCGGGGAAGAGATTGAGGCGATGCAATCCGGTACGCGGGGCATGGCGCCGAAATCGCTGGATGATATGGCCATCCTCGTGCGCGCGTCCCCACCAGATGCGCGCGTTTGAAGACCGCTTCCTGACCATCGGCTTGCCGTATCGCGTCATCGGCGGCCCCGCGTTTCTATGAGCGCTTGGAAATCCGCGACGCCATGGCATATTTCCGGCTGGCCGTGTCTCAGGACGACGATCTGGCGTTTGAGCGCATCGTCAACACGCCTCGTCGCGGACTGGGCGACAAAGCGGTGCAGACCATCCAGATGCTCGCCCCGCACCAATGGCGTCTCGCTGGTCGAAGGAGCCGGATCGCTGTGGAAATGGGCGCGATCAAGGGCAAGGGCGGCAAGGGATTGGACGAGCTGGTCGGCAACTTGGACCGGTGGCACACCCAGTTGATAGGAGCGCGATCAGTTCCCCTTCGGACCTTTGCACCGCAGCAAGCGAGGAATGATATTCAATCCGAGAGCGTCGATGGAGAGGTCTTCGAAGGTGATTTGAAGGATAACTATCAATCTCCCTTGGATGAACTTGGAGGTACCAATGACGGTCCACATGGCCCGGCGTTCACGGAAGAACAAGTAGGTCGATTTGAACGGTTGAGCCCTGCGGGTGGAGAAGAAAACCACATCGAATTGGCGAGATGATCCTTGAGGAGTCGGGCTACACGACCATGTGGCTGAACGACAAAACGCCCGAGGCGCCGGGGCGGCTTGAGAATCTCAAGGAACTGGTGAAGGCGCTGGAAAGCTTTGAAAACCTTCAAGGTTTTCTCGAGCATGTCAGCCTGATCATGGACAATGACACCGACGACGCCGAGGAAAAGGTCACCATCATGACCCTGCACGGCGCCAAAGGTTGGAGTTTCCCGCCGTGTTCCTGCCGGGCTGGAAGATGGGCTGTTCCCGTCTCAGCGCTCGATGGATGAAAGCGGGCTGAAGGGCTTGGAAGAAGAACGTCGGCTGGCCTATGTGGGCATCACGCGGGCGGAAGAGGTCTGCACGATCTCTTTCGCTGCCAATCGCCGTGTTTATGGCCAATGGCAGTCGCAGTTGCCCTCGCGTTTTGTCGATGAACTGCCCGAGGACCACGTTGAAGTGCTGACCGCGCCCGGGCTTTATGGCGGTGGATATGGCGGCATGTCGGGCGACTACGGCGGCTCGCGTCTGGAAGAGAAAGCCAGCCGTGCGGATGCTTATAATTCGCCGGGTTGGAAGCGGATGCAAGCGCAGGGCAATCTGCGCGCGAAACCCGCCCCGAACGAGGCAAAAGGCCTAGTGATCGACGCCACCGCTGTGTCGTCCTTCACACAAGGTGATCGCGTGTTCCACACCAAGTTTGGCTATGGCACCGTGATGGGGCATCGAAGGCGACAAGCTGGATATCGAGTTCGACAAGGCAGGTGCCAAGAAAGTCGTCTCGAAGTTCATTGTGCCAGCCGCACAAGCGGGCGACGTCCCCTTCTAAGCCAAAAAATCAGACCAACCGGAATAAAAAAAACGGCGCCGCTCGGGAGGAGGAGAGCGACGCCGTTTCCTATTTGGTCGGACCTCTGGGAGGAGGAGTGAGGCCCGGCGCTGTGACCCGGGTCGGGAGGAGGTGACCCGCGTCAGATCGGTTCGTTCCTGGGAGGAGGGTGGAACGCCCCGAAATTTGGGGGTGCGGTGATGTCAGGGAGGAGGAAGACATCACCGCGACCCCGAGGACCGTCAGGGAGGAGGAGACAGTCCGAAGATTTGGGCGGCGAGACCCCGGGAGGAGGAGGACCTCGCCGCCATTCATGTTCACCGCCGGGAGGAGGAGAGCGGGGAACAGAAACTCAGTTGCCGTAAACGGCCATACGGGCGATCAGGCGGATCGAACCGCGACCGATACCCAGATCGTTCAGCTCACGATCGCTCAGGTTGCTCAGTTCCTTGACGGTCTGGCGATATGCCTGGCGCGTGGCGTAGTTGTCTTTCCAACCAGCAATCAGGGAGACGAACCGGTCAGCCAGGCTTGCGTGGGCCAGAATGATTTCAGATGCGTGTGCCATTGCACTTACTCACTTTCGAATGCAGATATCTGCCGGATGGGTGCCCGAAACTCTGGGCAAAACTCTTCTTGTTAGCGACAACGTTATCGCTGTGAGACAAACATGGGGGTTATGCTGCGAATGCACAATACCCCGCAAAAACAAACCCGACATGCGTCTGGCGCATAGGTAAAATAGCCATAATAATAGGCGTTTAGGAGCGATCGGGCTGCGTATTGCCTTCAAATGCTGCAGAGCAGAAAGAATGGCGTGCTGCGTGCCGTAGGGTAAGTTTTCGTCTTAAAGTTCCTGCCTTAAAACTGGGCACTACTTAATGTGGGGTGTGATGGGATGACTGGGCCTTCAAAAGGGGATGAGTGATTCCCTTTGCTGAGATTTGACTGATTGATTAGCCCCTTGCGCGTCCGTAGAAAGTCGCCAAGTAAAGAGGTCAGGATCAAGGAGACTTCAATGGCGGATGTAAAAGACGGGAT
>LLEO01000116.1_pt1 | contig 13571 bp, 18 predicted proteins | sample 595861 | NCBI WGS metagenome assembly LLEO01 (sample SAMN02919315, study PRJNA255460) | bioreactor metagenome | biome: chemostat; feature: culture 2012_25.1; material: sediment; isolation source: day35 25degC chemostat 2012 inoculated with Wadden Sea sediment taken from... | place: Germany: Bremen ... | reverse complement strand
TGCCTTTGTCGCGGTCGCCACCACACCCAAACACAACGATCAACTTGCCGGTTGCAAATGGTCGCAGGCTTTCGAGCGCTGTTTTTAACGCGTCCGGCGTATGCGAATAATCAACATAAGCCGCCCCGCCATTGTGTTCCGCGACTTTCTCCAACCGACCCTTGGCGCCTTCAAGCTTCTCAAGCGACATCAACGCGTCATCTTTGTCTACGCCTGTCGCCACAGCCATGGCAAAGGCCACCAATGCATTGCTGACTTGAAACTTGCCAGCCATAGGCAATACAAACTCGACATCTTCGCCGACCAAACGGCCTTTAACGCGTTGGCTATATCCTTCAGGCTCAACAGAGAATACTTCAAAATAGGCACCGTTTTCGCCCACCGTCAGCACCGTGCCGTTTCGTTCAAGTCCAGCCATCATAAAAGGCATCGCTTCGTCATCATCCATATTGATGACGCAGGTGCCACCCCTCGGTCAAAAGCTCGCGAAAGAGACGCAGCTTTGCATCATGGTAGGCTTCCATTGTTTGATGATAGTCCAGATGGTCATGGGACAGGTTGGTAAACCCAACCACACGAAACTTCATTCCATCTAAACGGCGCTGGTCCAGTCCGTGGCTAGAGGCCTCAATGGCAATGTGATCGATCCCCTCTTTCTTCAGCTGGTTTAGCTCGCGGTGCAGCTGCATGGGGCCCGGCGTGGTAAGCTCGCCTTCGATATGTTTGGTTTTGGTGACAATACCGAGTGTGCCAACGGACGCCGCATTAATATGATTGTCGATCCAAATTTGCCGTAAGAATGACACAACTGAGGTTTTGCCATTCGTGCCAGTGACCGCAACCGGGTAAGATGGCTGAGGCTCGTTCACCCGGCGCGCAGCGCGCGCAAACGCGGCGCGCACATCATTCACCAGATATATTGGCACACCAGGATTGAAGTCCAATCCCCGATCGGTGACCACTGCGCTGGCCCCAAGACGCACAACATCTTTCACGAATTCATTGCCATGAACATTTTCGCCAGGCAGTGCGAAAAACGCTTCACCCTGCTTAACGTGACGAGAGTCGGCGGTGATCCCCTCTACATCTAAATCCATGAATTCTTGAGCGCTTTCAGCACCAACCAAAAGCTTTTTAATGGAAAAACTCATATTTCCCCCAACTGGCGAAGCTCAACTGGCACAAGCTGAGCATCAATTTCCGGATCATGGTTTGGCATAACCCCTAGCATGGGGGCAACCTTTTCAATAATCCGACCCGTCACTTCACCCGCATTCCATGCGGCTGTGCGACCACTCTGTTCATTTTCTCGTTTAGGCTCATCCACCAAAATTACCATCGCATATTTTGGTGCTTCCATCGGAAAAGCCGACGCAAATACCGCCAAGCTCTTGTCGCTGGAATATTTGCCGTCGACCACTTTTTCCGCCGTTCCTGTCTTACCACCTACGCGATAACCATCAGGAGAGGCTTTACGACCCGAGCCTTCTAACGCATTTAAGCGCATCAAATACCGAATATAGTTACTGGTTCGTTCACTCACGACTTGTTTTGCAGTTGACAGTGCTGCAATTTCATCGCGAGGAAACAAGGTTGGTTCAACATAGTTCCCACCATTGACCAAAGCGCTCATTGCAGCAGTCAATTGCAACGGAGTGACCGAAAAACCATGACCGAACGACGCGGTCGCTGCGCCAACTTCGGAAAAACTATCTGCAATTTGCGCCGAAGTGCGCTCAGGCAATTCGATGACTGGCGCGCCTTCAAAACCCATCTTACCCAAAAAGTCACGGTAAGCATCCTTGCCGATCATTTGCATCATTTTGATGGTGCCGATATTCGAAGAATATTTGTAAACCTCTGGCACCGTCAGCACGCGGTTTTTGCCGTGGAAATCGCCAATGGAAAACCGGCCAAAGCGCACGGGCTTGGTCGCGTCGAACTTATCGGTGATTTGAACCATGCCACTGTCCAGTGTTGCTGCCATTGTCAGGGTTTTAAACACCGAGCCAAGCTCAAACTTGCCTGCAGTGATGCGGTTTAGACGCCCTTCTTCTAACGCACTAGCAGGTTCATTCGGATCAAAATCAGGCAAGCTAACCAGCGCCACGATTTCACCTGTATTCACATTCATCATTACACCAGCAGCAGCGATGGCTTGATAACGTTCCAGCGCATCTGACAATTGATTGTGCATGATGTGTTGCACCCGCAAATCAATTGATAAATTAACGGGGCTGCAATGAGCGATTGCGGGCAAGCCCCAGCTCCTGAAGCAAAGCAACATCTTTACCATCCAGATGCCGTTCGATGCCAGCAATGCCAACATTATCGACATTCACCGCGCCAAGGATATGTGATGCTACATCGCCACCTGGGTAAAAACGGCGACTCTCAGTTACAAAATCAACGCCGGGAATGCCCAAACGCAAAATTCGATCTTTTTGCTGTGGCGTCAGTTCACGCTGTAGCCAAACGAAACCTTCGTCACCATCTAGACGCTCCCGCAGTAGATTTTTGTCCATTTCTGGCAATTCTGCGCTCAAGGCATCAACCGCCTCGTCAACATCCACGATACGCCGAGGTTCCGCAAAAAGGCTTGGCACATGAATATCCACGGCCAACTGGCGGCCATTACGATCTAATATCTCTGGCCGTGTCGCTGTCAGCGCCGGGCGTTCATGACCTGCATTGTTTTCTGCCACTTCGGTATTCGCGATGTTGATCAACCTCGCACCTACGACGCCAAACAGCAAAAGCGCCACGATCAGCGCCAACCGAATCCGGCTTTGCGTCATGTGCCCACGCGCCTTGCGCGCACCTTCTAGCGTGATCGTTGAGCTATGGGTCGTGCCTAAATCACTCATGGGCGACGCTCCGGCGGCGTCGGACCAACGCTGGGCAGTTCAGATAATTCGTTCGGATCAACGCCTGCCTCAAGCGACAATAAAAGTGCCTCCAAGCCGTCCGTATCAGGGCCAGAAGGTCGCATAGGAATATCCTCAATACGTTGATATTGTTCAGTTTTAATCGGTGCAAGATTAAGCGCCGCAGCGTGACGTTCAACGATTGGTTGCAGCCGCCCAGGTTGATTCAAATATGCCCAGTCGGCTTTCAATGTGCTCAATTCTTGTGTTTTTTTTCAGCAATATCGTCTTCAAGCGCGGCGACCTGCACGCTTAAATCTTCCGCATGATATTTTTGCGCGTACACCAAGATCAGCGCGCAAAAACTCGTCAACAACAAGCCAAGGTTCACCCAACGCATCACGTCTTCGCCCCTATCTCTTGCTTTTTCGCCATCCCGGGCACACCAAGTCCGTCCATATTGAACGGACGTGCAGGCACGTCATTGCGGGTTGCATAGCGCAGTGTGGCCGAGCGTGCGCGCGGATTGCGGTTTAATTCTTCTTTTGATGGCCGCACCGGCTTTGAAATCTGATCCCAGCTTTGCGGCGCAGCCTCTGACATCGGCATGTGGCGCGACTGTTGCACCTGCGGCTTGAAAAAACGCTTTACAATGCGATCTTCCATTGAATGAAAGGTGACAACGGCCAGCTTGCCACCGGGCTTTAGCAGCGCTTCCGCATCAAACAAGCCATGCACCAATTGATTATATTCGGCATTCACGGCAATACGCAGCGCCTGAAAGGTCTTGGTGGCAGGATGCGTCGCCTTGCCTGGCTTGCCGCGCCCCAGCGTTTTTTCGATCAGTTCTGCCAATTCTTTGGTGGTCGTCAGCGGCCCATTTTCCCGCGCAGCAACAATTGCCTTGGCCACCGCCCGCGCCCGCTTTTCCTCACCAAAACCAAATATGAGATCGGAAAGCTCGCGCTCCTCAAGCCCATTGACCATATCAGCGGCGGTCGCCCCACTTTGCTCCATACGCATGTCCAACGGCCCGTCGCGCATAAAAGAAAAGCCGCGTTCGCCTTGATCCAATTGCATCGAGCTTACGCCAATATCGAGCACAATCGCATCAATATCGCTCAGATTCGCCTCAGCGAGCAGCGCTTGCATTTGCCCAAATTGTCCGGCCAAAAACTGAAACTGATCACCAAATTCAGCATCTAGCTTTTCAACAAACGGCATCACGGACGGATCACGATCAATCCCCGATCACCCGCGCACCCCGCCTCCAAAAACGAACGTGAATAGCCGCCGGCGCCAAACGTGCCATCAACGATCATCTTGTCGGCAATAGGCGCGAGACCTTCAATAACTTCTTGAATAAGAACAGGAATATGCAATTGATCTGACGACAAATTTTGCTCGTCCTGATGTTGAACCATCAGTTGTGATACTCCTATTGAACCAAATACGCGGCACAGCACCTAATAAGCGCTTTTGACCTATCGGGAAAATATAGCTAATTGAGCCTTAAGATTAGGTTTCAAATTTGAGCAATTGTCGAATTTGGTTGGAAAATGTCAGTTGGTCTATAAGCCGGATTCTGTAAGGCAGAAAAATCTGCGTGGCAGCCATTCATCTGCGCCCCTTGTTGCCAAGTGGCTGTTGCAACCAACCCGGATGACTGATCTGGAAACCGATCCGCACAAAGCAAAAGCCTTGCACTATGCCATCCCTATTTGGTTTTGCTCCCGGTGGGGTTTACCATGCCGAACCTGTTACCAGCTTCGCGGTGCGCTCTTACCGCACCCTTTCACCCTTACCGCGATAAACGCGGCGGTTTGCTTTCTGTGGCACTTTCCCTAAGGTCGCCCTCGCCGGACGTTATCCGGCACCGTGTTTCCATGGAGTCCGGACTTTCCTCTCCCAAAAAGGGAGCGACTGCCCGACCAACTGACCCGCTTTCAATAGGGACGCATCCGCTCGGGGTCAAGCATTTAGCCCGATTAAGCAGAATTGGCCTGACGGCTTTCCAAAATGCGATCATAGGCATGGTTGATCGATGCCATTTTCTTCGAAGTCAATTGCACCAACTCCGCAGGCACGCCCTTGGCCATCAATCGGTCTGGGTGATGTTCAGACACCAATTTACGGTATGCAGTGCGCAATTCATCGTCATCAATATCCGGTGAAACCCCCAATATGAAATAGGGATCGCTGTCACCTGCCACAACGTGTCGTGCACTTAGCCGGTCGAACTCATCTTCACTCAAACCAAATATCACGCTAACCGTTTCGAGATAGGCCATTTCATCTTCATGGATAAGCCCGTCTGCTTCAGCAATATGGAATAAGCCGTCCAGAACATGCTCTAATGTGTCGGGACTGTCTTGGAAAAGGCGCGCAACGCGTCGGGCATATGTCTCAAACCCAGCCACATCTTGCTGGGCAAGCTCAAACACGCGCGCCACTTGCTCTTCGGCACTGCGGGATTTCGACATTTTCGCGAAAAGCGCGAATTTCATCTGCGGTAACAATGCCATCCGCCGCGGCCATTTTCGCAGAAAGCGCAACCAGCGAAAGCGTAAAGGCAGCTTCTTTGCCGCCTAAAAGCCACGTCTCGGGATCAAGCAACGACGCCAGCGAACCCGCTAGCCCCCGTACGCTCAGAAAACGATCCAATTTTATGCGCTATCACTGTCCAAACAGACATATTCCTCTCCCGCAGCCACCTGGATGCCAGATATAGGCGACATTATGTCCGATTCCAGACATTAAACGAGTTTTAGCCTCTTGAATTTTCCGGCCGCCGCCCAATAGCCGCGCCAATGCATAGACCAGGGAGATCGATTCATGGTATAAAAGTGAAATTCAGTCACACCACGATCCACCAATTCGGTCACTTGCTCCGCCGCAACCGCCGCCGCAACCAGCGCATGGGTTTCCGGATCATCGTCCAGCCCCTCGAACCGCTCAGCGACCCAATTCGGGATCGATGTGCCACATTTGCCAGCAAAACTGGCGATCTGTTTAAAATTGTGAATCGGCTGAATACCCGCCACAATCGGCGCTTCCACCCCGGCGTTGCGCGCCCGGTCGACATAACGGAAATATTGCTCATTATCGAAGAACATCTGGGTGATGGCCCCGGCTGGCCCCCCGCATCGATCTTACGCTTCAAGTTCTCGAATTCTGCATACCAATCTGGGCTTTGCGGGTGCTTTTCGGGATAACAGGCCACAGAAATATCGAAATTGCCAATGGTGCGAATACCCGCCACCAAGTCAGCAGCATTGCGATATCCCTCTGGATGAGGTTGGAAAGGTTGTCCCACCCCTTCAGGTGGATCCCCACGCAAGGCGACAATGCGCGAAATGCCAGCTTCTTTATAGCCACGCACCACATCGTTAACTTCATCCTTGCTCGCACCAACGCACGTCAAATGGGGGGGCAGCTGCCTTCACGCCACTTTGTTTTTCAATGCGCGACACCATGCGTGTCGTGCGTCCACGCGTTGTGCCGCCGGCACCGTAGGTCACAGAAACGAAACGCGGCGACAAAGGCGCTAGTCGCTCCAAAGTCTCCCAAAACCGCGCCTCCATTTTGTCGGTTTTAGGTGGAAAAAACTCAAAGGACAGCTCGAGCTTGGCCAGTTCTTTATCGGATTGGCGAGACAAACGGTCTGGGGTCGAAAAAATAGGTGTGTCACTCATAATAATTTCAATTCTTGTTATTGTCCGTTAGGTGCCAAATGCACACGGTTAGTCCATCGTCAGGTCCGGGGATGAGGAATCTCCCGCGACTGCATCACATTCAAACGCGCGCTACGCGCCCAGGCCTGCATTTGAACATGGGAAAGACCCAGGCGACGATGCGCCTGCTCTTCCCGAAGAAACTCCAGCTTATGGGGCATGAAATCGACCACCATGATCGCACCGCCAGGTTTTAGCGAAAAGCGCGCATTCTGCAGCGCGATCCCAGGATCATCAAAATGGTGCAGCACCTGATGCAGCATGACGAAATCCGCACTGTCACGATATTCCGACAGATCATCAATATCACCCAAGCGCACCTGCACGTTTTTTTGTCCAGACTTTTCAAACTTTGTGCGCGCAACCGAAATCATCTCTCGGCTCGCATCAAGCCCAATTCCCTTGGTGAATTGATCGGCCAGCAACTCCAACATACGACCGGTGCCCGTGCCCAAATCCAAAAACACATCGAAATGCTTTTCAGCCAACATGCCTTGAATTGATGATTCAACGGCCTCGTCCGGCGCATGCAAGGTGCGCAGCCTGTCCCAGTCTTTGGCCACCTTGGCAAAAAAGGTTGCGGCCCGTGCTTGATGGTCCCGCCGCACAGCATCCAAGCGTGCCCGGTCTGCGATCAACAGCTCATCCTCGTGATCCAGCCGTCCTAAAATATGCTGAACAAGTGCCGACGAATCCAATTCATCGGATAAGCGAAAAAAATGCCCAAGCGCCCTCAGCATGCCGCGTAATCAAACCCCGATTCGGTCAATAAACGCAGATGGCGCGACACGCGCGGCTGGCTTTGGTCCAATATCTCAGTTAAATCTTTGACGGAAAGCTCCCCTTCTGACAAAAGGGCGAGAAGCCTTAGGCGGGTAAACTCGCCCCCGCAGACCTCAAGATTTCCACCATTTCGCGCAGATTAGTCACGGCCACTCCATATGATATAAAGGTTTCTTTATATCCTAATTACAGAATTTGGCAATGAAATAGGTTAAAGCGAGTGAGGTATTTTTATTACCAGCACTGAAGGTTCTCTTCAAATAACCAAACAAACAAATAAGAGTCGTAAAAAAGATGACAAACCAACGTCACGCTGCGGCAAACAACTCATCATACAATCGCGAACATATGTGCGTGATTTTGAGTGCACTTGCGGACCCAGTTAGATTGTCAATTGTTGAGCAATTGGCAGAAAAGGGCGAACTGCCTGTCGGCGCGATTTCTTCGCCACACAGCATAACTGCCCCAGCGATTTCACGTCATCTGCGTGTTTTGGAATCCGCTGGCGTCATTGAACGCCGAATTGATCGTCAATGGCGGATTTGCTCACTTCAGGAAACCAGCATTCAAAGCGTAATTGATTGGGCCAAGGGCCTGATCAAATAGCAAATAACTGACTAGCTATCCGCAGCTTTAGGCAACCTGCCTATTTTGCTGTGGCCGGCGAAAGCTATGCGCACGCCACATTTCAAAAATCTCACGCGCATCCAAAAACGATAGTGTTTGGTACCGTGAACAGGCCAACTGAATGTCGTCGCTGCCAAGTTTCTCTCGCCAAGGCACAATTTCAATCGCCTTCGCAAAGCTTTCGGGTGCCATATCAAGGGCACGCGCGGCTACAGTAAACGCGCCAATATCCTGCCCCCGCAAACCATTTGACAACAACCTCAGGCTGAATGCGTAGCATCAAGCGATAGCGGCCGCTGCATGATGCCCATAAGAGAAGCGGCAAAAACGTTCAAGCGCGCGCATATCCAATTGACGGCGATCACGCAATGCACGCACCTGCCCCAAGCCACGGTCCATTCAGTCGCTTTAAAGCCTGAACGCTGCTGCAACTTGTGTGCAACAATCTCTTTAGCAGCGTCCACGCTGGCCTTATCGACCTTCATATGGTTGCGCGCGAGATTGGCGAAAACACGCTTACTTGCATCATCAAGCTTGGCATAGATCGAGCGCCAATCAACATCTTTGCGCGTGCCCATTTTGCCCGCAATCGAGGGGTCTTCGGCAGCACGCTTGATCAACACCGGACCAGTTTCAGGACCGATTATTGCGTCTTCATTATCAATGAGCTTCGAAATTGTGTCTTTGTCTGAGTGATGGCAGATGGAGCTGCTAACCCGGTCTGCAACTGGCGAACGGCCAGCAATGGCAAAGCGATGTCCTTCTGTCTGAGATTCAATGAGCTCAATCAGATCATCGTCTGACAGCACGCTCGAAAATTCCAACAGGGGGCGCGGCAACCTCAACATCATCATTCGCAAGCCGCATCACAACGGTTCCTGGTGCGCGAGACAATGGCGCCAGAATCTGCGCAACTTCGGCGCGCGCTTCCGCCTCAACCATTTCTACAAGCTGGCAAAGTACTTCATCATATTGGGGCAATCTGCTCATCATCACAACGATCCACAACGCTGCTAAACAGCGTCGCCATGTTGCGGATAAGATGTTCGCATTCTGCAGTGTTTGGATCACTTGTCAGCGCGCGAAAGTTAGAAAACGCTGTCCCCTTTGAATGATCATTTTCCATTGCTACCTCCTTTAGCGCATTGCGCCATTCGGACAACACTACCTTAGGTGGTTTAAAGCAATTGCTCGTGTTTCATCTAAAGTTTGCAGCAAATTTGATTTAAACTATTTACAGTTTGTTTACGCAAAAACGCCGCCTCAAAATGAGGCGGCGCTAAAGCTACGCGAACAACGAACAAGTTTAGCCTTTTAAAGCATCTCTCACGCCGTTGCCATAGTCTGGATGAATCTGGTCAAACAGCGCCAATTGACGGTCTATGATGTGCTGAGGCACACCGCCCATGGCGTCGGCAATATTGTTATAAAGCCGCTGTTTTTCACCCGCATCAAACAATTCAAACAACGCGCGTGGTTGTGAAAAATCATCATTTCCATCACGGTGATTAAACCGGTCAGCATCGCCGCTTAATGGCAAGGCCGGTTCTTTATATTCTGGCGCTTCTTTCGCCGCCTCTTCAATGGAGTTTGGCTCATAATAAGCATCCACATGGCCCGTTTTCTGACCCATGAAATTCATCTGCCCATCTTTATGATAATGATGAACAGTGTTTTTGGGCTGGTTTACGGGCAAAGCCTCATAATGCGTGCCCAACCGATAACGGTGCGCATCCGCATAGGAGAAAATACGTGCCTGCAACATCTTATCTGGCGAAAAGCCAATGCCCGGCACCACGTTCGAAGGTGAAAAGGCCGCTTGCTCGATCTCAGCGAAATAATTCTCGGCGTTGCGATTCAGTTCCATCACGCCCAAATCAATTTGCGGGAAATCACCATGCGGCCAGACCTTGGTCAAATCAAACGGATTATGCTCAAACGTTGCCGCCTGCGCTTCGGTCATGATCTGCACCTGCACCTTCCAGCGAGGATAGTGCCCAGCCTCAATACTACCAAACAAAGCTTCCTGATAGGTCTCGCGACTATCACCAACCACCTTTGCGGCTTCTTCATTGGTGAAGTGCGCATGGCCTTGTTCGGTTTTAAAGTGGAACTTCACCCATACGCGCTCGCCCTTTTCATTCCACAAGGAATAAGTGTGCGACCCATAGCCATTCATATGCATGGGCGCGGTGGGCAACCCGCGGTCAGACATCAAAATCGTGACCTGGTGCAAGCTCTCTGGAGAAAGCGACCAGAAATCCCACATCGCTGTTGGCGACCGCAAATTGGTTTTCGGGTGACGTTTTTGCGTGTGGATAAAGTCAGGGAATTTGTAGGGATCGCGCACAAAGAATACGGGGGTATTATTGCCGACCAAATCCCAATTGCCTTCTTCAGTATAAAATTTCAACGCAAAACCGCGCACATCGCGCTCGGCATCTGCCGCGCCTTGCTCGCCGGCCACAGTAGAGAAACGCGCCAACATTTGCGTTTCGCTGCCCCGGCTGCAACACTTTCGCTGAAGTATATTTCGAAATATCGCCAGTGATTTTTAGTGTACCAAACGCGCCCCCAGCCTTTTGCGTGCACAACGCGCTCAGGAATACGCTCGCGGTTTTGATGCGCCAGCTTTTCGATCAATTGATAATCTTGAATCAGCAGCGGGCCACGTTCCCCGGCCGTGATCGAATTTTGATTATCCGATATTGGCGCACCTGCGGTGGTTGTCAGAGTTTTCTTGGACATTTCGCTCCCTTTCTCATCCATTTCTTACGATGAAGCAAAGGTAGGCAACCCAAGAGCCAAATACAAATTGATTAAATATTATATTCTGATAGGTTTTTCTTATGAGCGGAATTACCCTAAAACAAATGCGTTATGCGCTGGCGGTGCAAAAATATCGCCATTTTGGCACAGCAGCCGAAAAATGCCATGTGACTCAACCTGCCCTTTCGCAGCAAATCCAAACGCTGGAGAACCACTGCGGCAAAAAGCTTTTTGAGCGACTGGGCAAACGCGTGATCCCCACTCGATTCGGCGATGTGTTTTTGCCTGAGGCAGCCAAAATTGTGCAGCAAGTTGATGCGCTGGAGCAAGCAGCTCACGAAGCGCGATTTGGCCTTTCCGCCCCGTTGCGCGGCGCTCTAATCCCGACCATCGCACCCTATTTTCTGCCGCATTTCCTATCGACTTTGGCCGAGAATTTTCCAACACAATTGTTTAATCTGGGCGAAATGCAAACCGAACCACTCTTGGCGCAATTGGCCGATGGCGAATTGGATTTTGGCATAATCGGTACAAAACCACCGTTAGATCGCTTTGAGGCTCAAGCGCTTTTTGAGGACCCTTTTGTGCTGGCGGCAGCGCGGCAAAAGCAGATCAAGGGCCCGGTCGACCTCAATGCGCTGCAAAGGGAGGAGTTACTTTTGCTTTCTGAGGGGTCATTGTTTTCGCGATCAGGCGATTGAAGCGTGCAGCCTTGCAACTGACAAGAATGACAAAAACCAACCTTTTGCCGCAACTTCGCTCGCAACAATTGTAGAATTGGTCGCAAAAGGCTTTGGTGTCACGCTTTTGCCAGCGCTCTGCCTAAATCGTGAAATTCGAAGCGAGAATATTGCGCTACATGAGCTAAAATCGCCAGGCGCACACCGCACCGTTTCAATGATTTGGCGCCGCACTTCGCCGCAAAAACAACAATTGCGCCAAATCGCAACCCTCGGCAGCGCACTCGCAAGCGCGTGCCTCACCATGCCGGCTAAACGGTCGGATTATAAAGGGTTTGCGGCCACACCCGCACTTTGATTTGATCGCCCCGACGCACAATACCAGGGCGCTCGACCCAAGCCACCAATCCGCGCAAAGCTTCAGCCGCCTTCACAAAACCAAGCTCAATATCGTCCCGCGCTTCGTAGTCAGCTTGCAGTGCAGCCCCAGCAATTTTGCATGGTGCGTTATAGCCATCTATGCGCAACACGGCACCAGATGGAAAGAAGAATTGAGTCCGCGACGGCACATGTGAAAACTGAGGCAGGCCTTTCATCAACATATTTGCGCCAATCCGCCCAGCGTCAATTTGTTCGACCTTTAACCGTTCCGCGATAATGGCGATTTCTTCTTCCGACAACAGCGAGACCTGGCGCTCATTGCGCATTTCAGTGCCCCGCTTATACCAAGGCTCGCGCCCTCCAGATTTGCGTGTCAGGCCCGCGTGGTGGTCGCCCACGATTCCCTCATAATTCAACTCTAGCGCTGGCACTGAAGCAGAAATAAAATCCTCCCCCGCCGCCAGAAATAGGTCTGCGATTTCCGCTGTGAATTTTTGAGCAGGAAGATGGGGTCATAAAAGCACTTTCTTGCGCGCACGCGACGCTTGTCGCTGGCGGGTAAATGAGTCGTAGGTAAAGATGGCCAAGGATATCCAAATCAGCACAAAACTAAACAGCCGCGCGCCGTTTAAGGGGCTCGCCCAACAGCCAAACAGCGAACACAAAATGCATTGAGGGCGCAATATATTGAAAAATACCAATCGTGGTCATGCGCAAACGCTTGGCACCAAATGAAAACAGGATCAACGGACCGGCGGTCAATGGCCCGCTCATAAACAAAAGGAACCAGATCAACAGCCCAGCGTCTGGCGTCGCCATCGGATATGCTGGCCCCCATCACCATCAACAACACCACAGCGAAGGGCGCTATCAACAATGTTTCCAGCAGCAAGCCTGGTGCCGCGCCCACATCAACGGTTTTTCGGAAATAGCCGTAAAAGGCAAAACTATTGGCTAACGCAAGTGAAATCCATGGAATGCCACCTAGCCCCACAGCTTGTACGATCACCGCAATGATCGCCAAGCCGATTGCAGCCGTTTGAAATTTGTTCTGCCGCTCTCCCCAACAAGATCATGCCCCAACGCCACATTCACCAAGGGTGTCATGAAGTAGCCAAAACTCACCGAAAGCACATTGTTAGTGCCGGCCGCGCCCACAAATATGGCCCCAGTTGATGGAGATCGCAACCGTCGATGCAATCAGCAAGAGCACAGCTTTTTTGGATTTGAACACGGCTTTGATTTCGCCCAACCGCTTCACGGCATACAAAAACAGCGCCACCACAAGAGCAGACCACAACACCCGGTGCGCCACAACAATATAAGGACTTACGTCGCCCAAAAGTCGGAAAAATAACGGAAAAACACCCCAAGAGGTGTAAGCGGAAATCGCCGCCATGGCGCCTAGCTGTGTCTGGCGCGCTGTTTCATCGGTGGTCATATTAGGGGCCTTTCAAAAGGTGTGCGGTTCGCTTACACCTTTTTGAATGGTTTGACCAATCAATCTGTCTAATGCCCCTTATCAATAGAAACGATTGCCGCTACACACCCGCCAAAAAATCGCTCAACAACGCGTTGAAAATTTCCGGCTCATCCAAATTGGGAAAATGGGCGGCGTTTGTGATGGTTTGCGCCTGCATGTGCGGAAACTGGGATGCAATTTGAGCATTGTTTTTTTGAAAGAAGAGGGAGTCCAATTCACCTGCTATAAGCAATACGGGCACCTTAAT
>LLEO01000115.1_pt1 | contig 13584 bp, 19 predicted proteins | sample 595861 | NCBI WGS metagenome assembly LLEO01 (sample SAMN02919315, study PRJNA255460) | bioreactor metagenome | biome: chemostat; feature: culture 2012_25.1; material: sediment; isolation source: day35 25degC chemostat 2012 inoculated with Wadden Sea sediment taken from... | place: Germany: Bremen ... | reverse complement strand
CGGATCAGCACATCGACATCAGAGCCAAATTCTTGAACCTGAACATCGCCAAGTTCAAGACCACCCCACAATTTGACGCAGCTGCGCTATGTCCGCCGGCCCTTCAATCGACTGCACTTCAATGGCGGAGCCGCCTTTAAAATCGATACCCAAATTAAGCCCTTTGACACCGAATAGCGCCAGCGAGCCGACAACGGTTACGACCGAGAAGATATAGGCAACTTTGCGGTACGTCATAAAATCGAATGAGAAATCCGCCGGCAAGATTTTGAGCAGTGCAATCTTTAGATCTTTGGGACGACGACGCGCATACCATTTTGAGATCATGAATTGTGTCAAAATATAGGCCGTGAACAAGGTGGTCACAATACCAATGGCAAGCGTCACGGCAAAACCACGGATCGGGCCGGAACCCCAGGAAGAATAGAATAGCGGCAGCGATCAATGTGGTCACGTTTGCGTCCAAAATCGTTGTGAACGCTCGCTGGAAGCCAGCTTCAATGGCTTGAATTGCGCCACGCCCTGCCCCGCTTTTCCTCACGAATACGTTCATAGATCAGAACGTTCGCGTCGACGGCCATACCAATGGTCAACACAATACCCGCTATGCCGGGCAAGGTAAGCGTTGCGCCCAAAAGCGAAAGAGTGCCCAAAATCAAAGTGACGTTCAGGATCAAAGAAATATTGGCAAACACGCCGAACGTGCCGTAAGCGGCAATCATAAAAATAATCACAAGAAGGCCACCGAAGAGACCAGCCGTTTCGCCTGCCGCAACGCTGTCAGCTCCAAGGCTTGGGCCAACCGAGCGCTCTTCAATAATGTCCAACGTGGCTGGCAATGCACCAGCACGCAATAGCACCGCCAAATCGTTGGCACTTTCTGCTGTGAAGTTGCCAAAAATCTGACCCGATCCGCCAGGAATTGCGGAGTTGATGACTGGCGCAGTGATCACCTGGTTATCCAAAACAACGGCAAAGCGCTTACCAATATTTGCTGCCGTAATTTCCGCAAACTTCACCCCACCACGCGTATCGAAACGGAAGGTCACGATCGGTGAACTGTTTTGAGCGTCGAAGCCAGGTTGCGAATCCACCAAAGACTCGCCGCCAATGGCGACTTCTTCAAACACCAATTCTTCACCACCATCTTGGCTTGGCAAAATCATGGTGCCTTCGGGCAGGCCTTGAATTTTTGCTTGCGCCGCGCTCATTGTCGGATGAACCATGTGGAAAGTAAGACGCGCAGTTTTTGAAATCACGTCTTTAAGGCGTTCAGAATCGTCGAATCCGGGCACCTGCACCAAAATCCGATCATTACCCTGACGCTGAATGGTTGGCTCTGTCGTGCCCAACTCGTCAACGCGACGACGCACAACTTCAATCGATTGCGCAACCACTGAGGACAAGCGTTCGGTGATACCCTCTTCAGTCAATTCAATGGTGATCAGCTGATCTGGGGGTCTGGCTGATGATCATTTCATCAATGCCGCCCACACCGCCGAGCGTTTGCGACAATGGAACGTCCAACTCCTGCAAGGCGTTGGTCGCTGTTTCCAAATCTGCGGTGTCAGTTAGCTCGATAGTCAGCTTGGTTTCTTCGGTTTTGATCAGATGGCCGATGCCATTGTCATTCGCCAGAATGGACCGCGCTTCACGCCGCAACTCTTTAACGCGTTCGGTTACAATTTCCTCGCGGTTCACCTCCAAGAGCAAGTGTGAACCACCCTGCAAATCCAGCCCCAGAACAATCTGCTTTTTGGGCATCCAGTCTGGCAAGCTGTTCAGTGTTGCGGGGGCAACAAAGTTCGGCAGCATGAACAATATGCCGGCAAGTGCCACAAAAACAATGAGTGCAGCACGAAGTGGAGATGAATTTAGCATCGCAAGAAAACCTAGCGTTCGCGTTTAAAGAATTATTTTTTGTTGTCGTTTACAGGCTCAGCTTTGGTACGCACGTCGGCAACCATAGAGCGCAAAACTTTGACGCGTACATTTTCAGCCAGCTCAACTTCAAGTTCATTGTCGTCTTTTACGCGGGTCACTTTGCCAATGATGCCGCCATTGGTAACGATCACATCGTTACGACGAATAGCTTCAAGCATAGATTTTTGCTCTTTTACACGCTTTTGCTGCGGACGAATGATCAAAAAGTAAAAGATCGGGATGATCAATAGAATTGGCATCAAGCTAGTGAGGTAGTCAGCTGCGCCTGGTGCGCCAGCAGCCTGAGCAAATGCGGGTGAGACAAACATACGGATACTCCTTGATGTGGCTTTTGTTCGTTTTAGATTTCACATAATCTGCAACAGAACCCAAGCCACGGGTTGGTTTGGTTTTGCGGGAATATATAGGGGGGATTTTTGAAATGCAAAGCGAAAACCCCACCTTTTTTCATGAGTTTGGAGCAAAAATGAAATTAAATGAGTTCTTGGCAGACATTGCGCGGTCTTTGCGCATGCTTTCCGGCCGTCCTGGCGCCGATCAGGTCACAATTGGTGACGCTGACGCCTATCAATGGGATGGTCGGGAGAGTCGGCTTTTGCCCGTGCACAATGTCAATCGTGTATCGCTTGATTTGTTGCAAGGCATTGAGCCGCAAAAGAACACGCTTCTCGCAAATAGCCAGCAATTCGCCAAAGGTTTAGGCGCCAACAACGCGCTATTATGGGGTGCCAAGGGCATGGGGAAAAGCTCCATCGTGAAAGCCATACATGGCGAAATCGTCGCACAAGCCGAAGGCGACAAGGACATCAAGCGGTTTATTCTTGTGGAAATTCCGCGAGAGGATATCGCCACCCTGCCCGACTTAATGCGGAAACTGTCCGTTCAAGACGCCCAATTCCTGGTTTATTGCGACGATCTGTCCTTTGATCGCGAAGAAACAGATTATAAGGCCCTCAAAACTGTGCTTGATGGCGGTTTGGAAGGACGACCCAAGAATGTTTTGTTTTATGCAACGTCAAACCGCCGCCACTTGATGCCGCGTGAAATGATCGACAATGAAGCGCGTGCGGCCATTCATTCCAACGAGGCAAATGACGAGAAGGTTTCGCTGTCCGACCGGTTTGGTCTGTGGATCGGCTTTCACAATTGTGACCAAGATACCTATTTGGAGATGATCCAAGGGTATTGCGACCATTTTCACATTAAGGAAGAGCCTGAAGCATTGCGCGCTGCGGCCATCGAATGGGGCCGCCACCCGCGGTTCCCGCTCAGGCGCGTGGCGATTCAATTTGTGCGGCATCTAGCAGGCAAAAAAGGGCGCGCCATTTCCTGACGCGCCCCTTGAAATATTAATTTATTTTCAGTCTGTTAGCTGGCAAGCAATGGCGCTGGATCAACTGGCGTCGCACCTTTGCGCAATTCAAAGTGCAGTTGCGGGCGTGCTACCGAACCTGTCAAACCGACGGAGCCAATCTGCTCGCCTCGTCGAATATTGGCACCTTTGGAAACACTGATATCTCTCAAATGCGCATATGCCGAGACATAGCCATTCGGGTGCTTGATCAAAACCAGATTGCCGTAGCCTTCAACAGCGTTGCCAGTGTAGATCACCGTGCCGGAATCAGCTGCCTTTACAGATGTTCCCTCAGGAGCTTCAATATTTATGCCTGTGTTTTTAGACGCCTTGAAGTCTTGTACTAAGCGTCCAGAAACCGGCCAACGAAAGCCTTGTGCTTCTGCCTCGACCTGCGGGGCGTGCGGTAATCTGAGTTTCAGGCACAGATGCCGTTTTGATTTCTTCTTGCGCTTTCGGTGCAGCCGCAGACTGGTCAGCCTTTGGTGCCGTTGCTGGTTGCGCTGGCGCCGGTTGAGCGGCAGCCACTTTCAATCCAGCGGGGCGCGCAATCGGCGTTGGGCTGGATTGTGTTGCAGCGGGTGTGTCACTTTGTGTTTGCGCCGTTGCGTCTACCGGCTTTGCCTCGGCCACTTTTTGCACTGTTGTTGCAGGCGCTTTTTGCGCAATCAAATCTGGACGACCCGGAATAATCAATTCCTGCCCCACAAAATTCGATCAGCTGAAGCAAGCCCATTTGCACTTACGATTGCCTCCGAGGTCACATCGTAGCGACGCGCGATCACATAAAGCGATTCGCCGGCTTCAATTTTGTGCATAAAGGCATTCTCCGGCACAAGGCGCGGAGTTGCGGCGGTTTCTGTTACAGGCGGCTGCAGTGTTTGCGGCTGCGTTTGAATCTCAGCAGGCGATGTGGACGCTGTCATGGTTGGTGTACTCTTTACTGGAAGTGGTGACAAACTAGGCAAAGGTTGCTGCGAAACCTGAGATGGTGCTGCGGCCACATTGCCGATATTAGAGCTAGACGCCTGTGTTTGCGGATAATTCCCCGCTAGCAACGGATCTTGAGAGCCTGATACAGGCACATTGGGGCGCATGCCCCCGCCCACATCCGCTGGTGGCGTAAAGGGTGCGCTATTATTTTGCGCGACACGCATTGGTGTTGATGCCAATGGCTGTCGGGCGCCCTGAGGGGCACCAATTTCAGTTGGCATTGCTTGATTCAAATCGGCATTTTGGGCCGTATTTACGGAGTTTGTGACCAATGGCCCCATTTGAGATAAAGGGGGACCGTGCAGTGGTGCAGCCAGCCAGAACCCCGGCAACACCCAGAACGGAAATTAGGGCGACGCTGTTTTTCAACAGCCGTGTTTTTTTGGCGCACAATCATGGTTTTACTCATACTCAATACAACTTTACTCGCCCCACTATAGATTCATTAAGGTAAAGGGGAGTTTAAAGAGTTTGAGATTTTCCATGCATTAATGGCGTCAGGCGGATTGTGCCAACGATGTCCTGCGTAAATTGATCGCCAAACCGCTCACAGCGCGTGAGGTATTGCAGCTCGTTTGGTGCACCGACTGGCGCTAGCAATATGCCACCATCTTCCAGCTGCTCCAACAGGTTTGGGGTGACTTCTCGCACTGACCCGGTCAAAAGGATGCGCGAAAATGGCGCCTGGTGTTGCCACCCACCCAGCCATCATCATGCAGGCTGACAATATTTGAGAGCTTGAGTTGTTCCCATCGATTTTGCGCCATGCGCAACAATGTTCCGTATTTTTCAATCGAAAAAACGCGTTTGGCAAAACGTGAAAGAAGCGCTGTGGCATAGCCGGAGCCAGTTCCAATTTCCAAGATTTTGGGCACTTGTTCGTCGAACTTCAACTTGCTCAACATCTGCGCCACCTTAACAGGAGACGTCATGGACTGGCCGCATTCGATGGGCAATGCGCAATCCTTATAGGCATAATTGGCATATTCGTCAGGTACGAACAATTCATGGGGTACGCGCTCAAAGGCATCAACCACAAGGCGCTGGGTGATCCCTTTTTGCCGCAAACCAAGCACCAAAGAAGCCTTGGCCCATTCTAGATTTTGGGGATCGTCATCATCCTGCATCGTGTTTGGCCTTCGTAAACTGAAATGCGCCGTCGAGACGCTTCAATTCTGCCATATCTGTTTGCTGCAGCAAAGGGGAGTTACGGTTATCGCATTATGCTCAAGCAGGCGCACGCAATCAGCTTCAGGTGTGAGCGGTGTTGGCGTTTTTAGAATCGCCACAAAATGTTTTCCGTCATTATCAGAGGGATAATATTCGAATGGAGATGTTGAAAATCGCTGGTGCGCCACCACCTCAACGCCACTGACGTCTTGTGCTTCGCAACGCGGGAAATTCACATTGTAATATGTCTCTGTGCCGCGCGCCGCTGCCATGATTTGCTGGACAACCTGTGCGCCATATGCCTTTGAGCAGTCCCACTCGATCATATGCTCGTTGGAAAAGTCCATGCTTTGGCTGAGCGCAATGCCAAGGCACCTTGCAAGGCCCCTTCCCGCGCGCCCGCAGCTGTTCCGGAGCAATTGACCAAATCGGCGATGTTTTGACCACGATTGACCCCGGACAAAACCAAGTCCGCTTTCTGGTCTTTCAAAAGGTGGGTCATGCCGGTGACGATGCAATCGGCAGGCGATCCATTTACTGCGAAGATGCGTTTGTCGCGATGCTCAATTTCCAATTCATGGCCTAGGGGTGAATTTATGCCCCACGCCAGATTGGTTGGTTTGCGGCGCAACCACCCACACATCATCAGAGATTTCCCGCGCAACATCTTCCAAGACTTTGATGCCCGGCGCGTCGATGCCGTCATCATTGGTGATAAGGATGCGCGGGTTGCTTTTCATTTAGCTGGCCGAAATCATTGTTTGGCCGCCCATGTAAGGCTGCAACACGTCTGGGACCGCGATAGAACCGTCTTCTTGCTGATAGTTTTCCATCACTGCAATCAAAGCGCGGCCGGTGGCCACACCGGAGCCATTCAAGGTATGCACATATTGCGCTTTTCCATCGTCATCGCGATAGCGCGCATGCATGCGCCGTGCTTGATAATCTCCTGCGACAGATACGGAAGAAATTTCTCTATAGGTATCCTGACCGGGCAACCAGGCTTCGATATCATAGGTGCGTTGCATGGTGGCGCCCATATCGCCGGCGCAAAGGCGCATGACACGATAGGGAATTTCCAGACCCTTCATCACAGCTTCCGCACATCCAAGCATCCGCTCATGCTCGTCCAATGATGTATCCGGCGTCGTCACCGCAACCATTTCCACTTTGTAGAATTGGTGTTGGCGCAGCATGCCGCGGGTATCGCGGCCAGCAGATCCAGCTCAGAACGGAAACATGGCGTCAAAGACGTGAAGCGCAGTGGCAATTCTTCTTTGCTCAACATGCTTTCACGCACCAAATTGGTCAGGGAGACTTCAGACGTCGGAATTAGCCAACGATCATCAGTGGTTTGAAAAGCGTCTTCCGCGAATTTAGGCAGCTGGCCGGTGCCGAAAAGTGCTTCCGAACGCACCAAAAGCGGCGCAACAACTTCAGTGAAGCCATGCTCCCGCGTGTGAAGGTCGAGCATATATTGCCCCAATGCCCGCTCTAGCCGCGCAATATCGCTTTTCAACACCACAAAGCGCGATCCTGCGATTTTAGTTGCCGTTTCAAAATCCATATGGCCGAGCGCTTCACCAAGCTCATAATGTTCTTTTGGTTCAAAATTAAAGCGCTTGGGTTCGCCTACCTTATGACGCTCCACATTGGCGTCTTCGTCTTCGCCATCAGGTACATCATCAAGCAACAAATTGGGGATGCCGGCTAACAGACTGTTCATTTCCGCCGTTTGCTCGCGCTCTTGATCTTCGCCCGCCTGTACCTTGGCTTTCAAGTCGGCGACTTCAGCCAAAAGGGCTTGCGCCTTGTCTTCATCACCTTGGGCTTTGGCTTGGCCAATCTGTTTGGAAGATGAATTACGCGTGCCTTGCCATTCGTTGAGTTGCTGCACGGTTTTCTTGCGCTCATCATCAAGCGCGATCAAAGCTTTTGCCATGGGCGCAGCGCCCCGGCGAGCCAAAGACCGATCAAATAGGTCGGGATTGGCACGGATCCATTTAATATCGAACATTATTCTTCTCCGGCGTTTTGCCGTTTGTATTTATGATTAGTTGCTTGAATCTGCTTCAGGATCAACAGGCTTGCGCGATCGCTCAACCAGACGGACTGCAAAGATCGACAGTTCGTAAAGCAGAAACACCGGCACAGCCAGCCCAATTTGGGTCATTGGCTCTGGGGGCGTCAAAAACGCAGCAAGCGTCAGAATGGCGACAATTGCATATTTGCGCCATGACTTGAGATTGTCTGACGTGATCAGGTCTGCGCTTGCCAAAAGCACCAGGACCACTGGCAATTGAAAGCAAAAGCCGAACGCCAGCAAGAGCGTCATGGTCAAAGATAGATATTCGGAAACCCGCGTCACCATTTGAATAGATGCCTGGCCCGATCCCGTTTGTTCTAGCGAGATAAAGAATTTCATCGCCAGCGGCATCACGCCGAAATATACCAAGCTTGCGCCCATGATGAACAGAATGGGCGTTGCCACGATAAATGGCAAAAAGGCCCGGCGTTCACGCTTGTAGAGACCCGGCGCAATGAAACGGTAAATCTGTATGGCAATCACCGGGAATGCCAGAAAAATTGCCGAGAACAGCGCGACTTTAAGTTGGGTGAAGAAGAATTCTTGCGGCGCGGTATAGATTAGCTCAACATCTTCGACATTGCCAACAGCACGTTCAAATGGTCCAAGCAGGATATTAAAGATTTGGCTGGCGAAAAAGAAGCTAACGATGAATAACACTGCGATTGCTGCCAGCGAGTAGATTAGTCGCTGACGCAATTCAACCAAATGCTCCATCAGGGGCGCTTCGCTCTGTGCCACTTCCTGATCTTCGGCTGCCTTCTGGTCTTCAGGGTTTTCAAGGAGCTTACTCATTATGATTGCTCCTTCGCATCATTTGTCGCTGTCTTCGCGCTTTTCTTTGGCGTAGCGGTTTTTGCCGTCGATGGCTTGCGCGGCGTTGCAGCTTTGCGCGTAGCCGGCTTTTTTACCGCCGTCGTTTTTTTGGCTACCGTAGACTTAGTTGCCGCAGTTTTTTTTAACCGCTGTCGACTTTTTGGCTGCGGTTGTTGCCGTGGGCTTGCGGCCAGCGCTGGATTTGGCAGTTGATGCAGATTTCGCGGCGGTCGCACGCTTTCGAGTGGGTGCCTTTTTGGCTGGTGCTTTGGAATTTGCCGCTGTTTTTGTCGTTTTTGGCACAGCTGCGGCCTGTGTCGCCGTGGCTTTGTTCTCAACGGTCTTGGCTTTAGCTGCAGCCTTTGCCGCCTCAGCCTGCGCTGCTGCTTCTGCGGCCCGCGCCTGACCACGTTGCACCGCCGCCTTCATAGAAGATGCAGCAGCCTCATGATCTGGCTGTGGCACAGGGGGAAGCCCCGCCGCCTCGCGTATTTCATCAGCGACGCTTTCACTCCCGTCAACCTTTGGCTTGATTTTGCCAGTCGCTCAACGCCACCATCGCTCACCTTGTTGAATTCATCAGATATCTGCTTAGAGGTCTGATTCAACGGGTCGGTGATTGACTTTTTGGCGTCTTTGAATTCATCAATCGCTGCCACCTTAGTGAGCTCCGACTTGAATTCATTACCCATTCGACGCACGGTAGAGAACGCACTGCCCAGTTGTCGCAGCAGCGCGGGCAAGTCTTTTGGCCCCACAACAATCAACGCGATTGCGGCGATGATCAACATCTCGCTCCAGCCGATATTGAGCATAATGCCCCTCTTATGAATTGGCGCCGATCAGGCGGTTCAGCTCAACTAAGACTAGTCTTGCTTCTCTTTTTCTTTTTCTTTTTCTTCGACGTTTACGTCTTTTTTGGCGTCAATTTCGCCAACTTTTTGTTCGTCGTCCTGCATGCCTTTGCGGAAGGCTTTAATACCAGAAGCGACTTCGCCCATCATGCCAGAAATCTTGCCGCGGCCAAACAAAAGCAAAGCGGCAATAGCGATGATGAGAATACCCCCATGGACCCGGATTCATTCTCTTACTCCTTCAACTAGTGATCTTTTTTAAGATCTACACACCATCAAATATGGTCAAATTGCATCGAACACAAGCACGTGTTCTGGATTTATAGCAATATTCACATCCAAACCTGGACGAATATTGACATTTGAGGGCTGACGCAGACGAATTGTGTTGTCGACGCCCGCCACAGCGACCTCAAGCGTATCAACGCCAAGTGCGTCACGCTTGGCGACAATACGCCCCGGCGTGCCCTGCCCGCTTTCATCAATATAGACTGCGCCAATCGGGCGCATGGCCACGACAACGCGGGCGCCGTCTGGGCGGTGGCCAGCATCCACATTGCCGAAAGGCGTGCGCGCCATGCCGCTTTGTACGTTGGTGGGGATTTCACTGACGGGCGAAAAGAAGCGAGCAACGTCTAAGTCTTTAGGATGATTATATATTTCATCTGATGTGCCAATCTGTGCAATATTTCCATCTCGCAGTAACGCGATCTTGTCGCCAAAAATCATTGCTTCCTCTGGATCATGGGTTACCAGGATGCAAGTCGCTTGCGTTTCCCGTAGCACGGCCAAGGTTTCAGCGCGTACACTTTCGCGCAGCCGAGTATCCAGCGAAGAAAATGGCTCATCCAACAGCAATAAACCCGGCTTAGGAGCGATCGAGCGCGCAAGTGCCAAGCGCTGCTGTTGGCCGCCAGAAAGCTGCGATGGATAGTCCGTTGCACGACCATCGAGGCCGACACGTTTTAGGGCCTGCAATGCTTGCTTTCGCGCCTCTTCTCTGCCCAATGACTTCAAGCCATATTCAACGTTTTGCAAAATGGACAAATGTGGGAACAAAGCGAAATCTTGAAACATCAGTCCAATTCCACGCTTATCAGGCGGCACGGTCACGTCCTTTGCTGACATGACTCGTTTGTTGATCAAGATACGACCAGAATCGATTTCCTGCAGGCCTGCGGCAGCGCGCAATATTGTAGATTTTCCTGAGCCGCTTTCGCCCAGCAAGCAAAGAATTTCTCCCGGTGCTGTTTCAAAGTTAGTCTCTTTTAGCACATGGGAATCACCCACGTTGCAACTCACCTCTTGGAATTCAAGCGCTGCTGCGAAACTGATGCCCCGCGGTGCCACGTGGGCCCCCACTTCACATCTGCTTTGACATTGCTGGTGTCTATGCGTTGTTGGGTCATGTTTTAGATTTCATTTGTTTTTTTGGTCGCGTCCAGATCACTGAGCAGATCATCACCGGAATCGTCAGGTTCAAGTGGGTCTTCTTCAGAGGTTAGGTCGCCATCGACTGGTTTGGGTACGCTGAAATCAGGCGGCAAGTTGGAAGACAATAGTCCAGCCCCTTTCAGTTCGCCAAGTCCGGGCAAGTCGGTAATCTGCTCAAGACCAAAATGATCCAGGAAGCCCAAAGTTGTGCCATAGGTCACCGGTCGACCAGGTGTCCGGCGGCGGCCACGCATTCGCACCCAGCCTGCTTCCATCAAAACGTCGAGCGTGCCCCTTCGATGTGGCAACGCCTCGCACTTCTTCAATTTCAGAGCGCGTGACCGGCTGGTGGTACGCGATGATCGACAGTGTTTCAAGCGCGGCACGCGACAGTGGCTTTTGCTCCACATCATCTCGGCGCAGCAAGAACGACAAATCTTCGGCTGTTCGGAAAGCGAACTTTTCACCACGCCGAACCAGATTGACCCCTGCATATTGATAGCGCTGCTGCAACTGTTCCAATAGGTCCGCCAAGTCAGCGTTTTCAGACAGAAAGGGTCGAAAATCTTCAGCACCTAACGGTTCCTTCGCAGCAAACAGCAATGCTTCCAGCACCCGCAGATTGCGGATCTGAATGTCGCTATTTTGGCCATTTAGTTCCATTGCGGGCTTTCGTCACTTATTCGCTAGGATGGTTGAGTACGCTATTTGAGCGCTAGATGCCCCCTTATCTATCAATTTTCGGATATGTGTCCAAGCATTAGTTGTGATTAGCGTTTTCGCCGCACCATCAGAGGTGAAAATGGCGTGGATTGGCGCAATTCAATTTGTCCTTGCCGCACCATTTCAAGGCTCGCCGTAAATGACGAGCTAATGCCGTTTGTCGCTCTTCTCCTGATGCCAAATATTCGGCGAGATAGGATTGGAGTGGCACCCATTCTGCAGATTGCCCGATCAGGCGCTCTAAGATCTCCTCTGCCTCGCTTAGCGACCATACCGTTCGTACTTTGACGGAATAGTCTTGCGGCAGTGATTTCTCGCGCTGAATAACATAGGCACGCAACAAATCGTAATAAGTCGCCTGCCATTGGTTGGCCTTGGTCGTCAGAATTTTTTCCGGATCACCGCGCCCGTGTATGTCTCGACCAAGCGCGGGCGATTGATTAACTGACCTGCCGCATCGCGCATGGCCTCAAGCCGCTTGAGGCGAAACTGAAGCAAGGCGGCCATTTCTTCGCCGCTCGGTTCTTCGTCTTCATCATCATGAGGCACCATCAACCGGCTTTTAAGATATGCCAGCCAGGCGGCCATCACCAAATAATCGGCCGCGACTTCGATACGACGCTCTTTCAGCGTTTCAATGAAAGTTAGATATTGCTCCGCTAAAGACAAAACAGAGATGTGGGCCAAATCTACTTTTTGCTTACGCGCTAGATCCAGCAATAGGTCGAGCGGCCCTTCATAGCCATTCACGTCAACATACATCACGCCTTGCCTTGGTCTGGGCTGCTGTTGCGCAAAGTCGTTTTCTTGGAAGGGCATGGCCATCGCCTTTTGATTTAAACCTAGTTTAAATCATGCGCAAAAAAAGCGCAGGGTCAATAAAACCCTGCGCTCATCAACTGTTTTGTTGCCGAACTAGTTATTGCGAACGAAGCAATCACCGCCTGATAGCTTGATGTTGCTACAGATGGAATTGGCCGCTTCGATTGAATTTGCAGGTACCAAGACGCGATAGAAAACGCCACGATCATCGAGATCAACCCGGTTAACCCCAACGGTTTGCCCACTCAATGCGTTCGCAAATTGACGCGTTACCGTCGTAACGGTTGACTGTGCTGCTTCAGGCGAGCGTTGGGAGGCAAGCTGCACGTAGAATGGTGCGTTCACCTGATTGGTGGTTGCATTCACGGGCGCACTGTTTGTTTGCGACGCGGTCGCCGTTGGCTGAGAATCTGGTACCAAGCCTAATGGTTGGTCATCGGCATTGTTGGTGACAGGTACAGGATTGTTCAGAACTGCGGATGCCAATGGTTGATCAGTGCCCAAACCCTCAGGGCGTGCTGGAGCGTCGGTGCGATTTCCGCTACTTCAGCCGCTGGCTGCTCGCCAGAGATCGCTTCACTCAGCGTATTTTCAGCATTTTTCACAGCTTGCTGAGCCTGATCCACGACCGCATTCGCGCCGTCCGTGAGCGTTTGACCCCGCATTCTCTGCGCTTTGAATGGCTTCGCCAATCGGATCGGTTGCCTGAGCACTTTGGCCGCTTGAAACTTCAGGAACGTTTGGGGCGAATATCTGGCAATTGCTGTGCACCGGCAGAAGCCTCATCGCCTGTCACAATGGTTCCATCTGCGAGCACCGTCACAGTTTTTACCTTGCGGTTGGTCAGCCCACCACTACTTTCGTCAGAACTAGAGGGTGTAATGACGCGCGCCACATTTTCGCCTGACGCGCCGCCCGTATCATCTCTTGAAACGATTTGCTCGGAAGCAGTGTCTTCCGCCTGTCCTTCAAGCGCCGAAAAGACGGATGGAGATTCAGTTGTTTCGCCTGAGACTTCAGGCGTCTGCTTCACATCAGTGTTTTGGGCCGTAACCAAAGGCACATCGCCCTCGGTCGAAGTGCCGCCACCCATAAAATTCCAAAGCGTTGCTCCGCCAAGTCCCAACAGCAAGATCGCAGCCAATCCACCAGCGTAAAGCGGAAGGTTGTTGCGATTTTTCACTTTACGAATTGGTTCGGATTTCTCTTTACGCCGGTTTTCCGCATGCAAGTAAGGCGCAGAAGACTGCTGTTGTGCAGCCGCAGCAGCTGTGGGGGGGGCAGCCTCGGGGGGGTGCAGGACCTACTGGCGCCTGTGCCTTTGGCGGCTCAGCGGCCGCGGACGCCGGCGCGCGGCAGCCATTGCCGCCAAGATAGCCGCCTCTGCA
>LLEO01000114.1_pt1 | contig 13590 bp, 16 predicted proteins | sample 595861 | NCBI WGS metagenome assembly LLEO01 (sample SAMN02919315, study PRJNA255460) | bioreactor metagenome | biome: chemostat; feature: culture 2012_25.1; material: sediment; isolation source: day35 25degC chemostat 2012 inoculated with Wadden Sea sediment taken from... | place: Germany: Bremen ... | reverse complement strand
CGGCGCTGGGCACCCTTGCCGCCGCGACCGAGGTGTTTGACGCGGGCCCCCCCACCCCCAGAACCTGTTGACCATCGCGACCTCGGTCAGCGTCGCGCAATGGATCATCGCCCCGCATCTGCAGGACTTCACACGGACGCACCCGAATGTGCGCGTGCGGTTCCTGAGCGCGATCTGGCCGGACGAGTTCAACGCCTCGCGCGCCGATGTGGAAATCCGCTTTGGGTCCGCCAAGCAGGTGGGCAAGAACGCAGAACTTCTGATGCCAGACGGGCTGGTCGCGATGAAATCCCCCGCTCTGACCGGTGCCCTGCAAGACTTGCCGCTGATCGAGGCCGTCGGCACCTCGGGCGGCTGGAAAAGCTGGTCAGAACAGATCGGCGGGCGGTGTGAACCCACGCTGTTCGCGGACTCGTTCGGCATGGCGCTGCACCTTGCTGCGGAGGGAAACGGCGTTGCGCTGGTCAGCGAGCTTTTGATCCAGAATGCGCAGCGAACGGGCCAGTTGACCCGCGCCCACCCGGCCTCGATCCCCAGCAACGAGGGCTATTACCTGTCGGTGAATGACCAGAACCCTGCCGCCGCCGAGTTCCGGTTATGGCTGCTGGATGTGCTGTCGAACGCGGCGGGTCAAGCCTAGGAATAGGACGGATGTATCGCGCCACCGCGTGCCAGCACCCCGGCCAACACCAGACCGGACACTGCGTGCCAGATCCCCCAGAAGGCCGCGACCACCGCCATACCGCCCAGCCCACTGAAGAACCCGAAAATCAGGATCAGCCCAAGGCCCGAGTTCTGGATGCCCGTCTCGATCATGATGGCGCGGCGATCAAAGGCGGACAGCCCGGCCAGCGTGGCGACGCCAAACCCGGCCCCCAGTGCAAGGGCGTTGTGGGCGATGACCAGAGCGGCGACGGCCTCGGCATACTCTAGGAACAGCGCCCAGTTCGCGGCCAGCGCCAGCACGACGAAGGCGATGAAAATCCCCATCGACAGATATTGAAGCGGTGTGCGCAGACGTCGTGTGATGTCGGGCCGTTTGGCGTTCAGGATCACACCAAGGCACAAGGGCAGCACCAGCATGACGCCCACGGTGATCGCCACTGACACCGGATCAATCGAGGTCTGCCGCAGGATTGCCCGCGTCGGTTCATAAAGGCTGCCCCAAAACGCGATATTGAGCGGCGTTAGCAGGATCGCAAAGATCGTCGCAAAGGCGGTCATCGACACCGAAAGCGCCGCGTTCCCACCCGCGCGATGGGTAATGAAGTTCGAGATATTGCCCCCCGGACAGGCCGCCACCAGCATCAAACCCAAGGCAATCGACGGGCGCGGGGTGGTTGCCAGCACAAGGGCGAAGGTCAGCGCGGGCAGCACAAGGAATTGCGATGCCAACCCGGTCAGCAAGGGCTTTGGCTTGCGGGCCAGCTTCCTGAAATCGCTTGGTTTCAGGTCAATCGCGATCGAGAACATGACGACGGCAAGCACGGCATTCAAAATCTGCAGGCTTGTGGGCGAGAAGTTCAGCATCACCTCGTCAATGCCAGCTTGTGCTGGTGTACTCATGCTGCTCCCCCGTCCCTTGTTTGCCGTTTTGGCCTGTAACCGATTGGTGACACGTCAAGTTTTGAACGCCCACCACCCTTTGGGCAAGCAATAAACGAATTGACCGCAGGTGCAGTGGGGTTGCAATCTGCAGGTCTACCACTCAGGCGCAGATACGCGTTTGGTCCGACAACTCGATATCGCAAGGCTGATTTTGCCCCGACCGAAGACCGAAAACCCCATGGACGAGCTGCTTCGTGCGCGCCTTCGACTCACGGAAAGCGCGCATCTCCGGTTGAAGGGGTTGCGCCTGCTGATGGGCTCGGTCGATCTGTTCAGCCGCACCCTGACGGGGCAGGCCTTCTTTGCCCTGCGCGAGACCGAGCAGGTGCTGCGCGCGCTTGACGGGCGCACCGGTCCGGAACTTGTGAAGGCGCTTTTAGAGATGCAGGGCGGTACGCAGATTACTGCGCACGGGATCGAAAACATTCCCGCCCAAGGGGCCGTGGTCATCGGCGCGACGCATCCCCGTCGGGACGTTCGATTTCATCTCGCATGCGGGTGCGTTGCTGGGCCATCGACCGGACCTGAAAGTCGTCGCCAACCGCGAGGCCGAACGGTTTCTGGGGGCCGAGCGCATCGTCGCCGTGGACCTTGACCGGTCGGACAAGGTGCTGGGCGCGCGGCAGACCCCGGGCCGATATGCAGGCGCATCTGGACCAAGGCGGCGCGTTGCTGGTCTTCGGTTCCGGGCGCGTGGCGGATATGGCCGGGGGGCTGCTGGTCGAACCCCCGTGGCGCACCGGTATCACCCGTGTGTCAGAAGCAACCGGCGCCCCGATCGTGCCCGCGTCCGCCGGTCTACGAAACTCGCGCCACTATTATCGAACCCGAAAACTCGCCCGCATTCTAAGCGGCAACAACGAATATATCGGCCGCGAGGTCGCCTCGCTGCGCTATGTGTCCGAGTTGTTGGCGAAATTGGGCGGAAGCTACGAGGTTCACTATGGGGCGACGCAACCACCGGGATCTTCCCCGGATGCATTGCAAGCTCTGGCCGAGGATCTGATCCCCGGACTTTATCGATCTAAATAAGGGCAGGACGTTAGACGCAAAGACAGTCTAATCCAGCCCCAAACGTCAGTTTCACGGAAAACGCATGGCGACCCCGGCAGGATTCGAACCTGCAACCTGCCCCTTAGGAGGGGGCTGCTCTATCCAGTTGAGCCACGGGGCCGTTTGCGCAGGAAATAGGCAAGCGGGTCGGGCTTGTCTAGCGGCGTTTCAGGGTCTCGCCTGCTTCGATCTTGGGCGTAAGCTCGATCCGTTCGCCGCCACCGGTGTCACCGGCCTCGGTGCTGCGGTCGGCGATGATTTGCGCCGCTGCGCGGCCGATTTCTTTACGGCAGGCGTCCATTGTGGCCAGTTGGCGCGGCAGGCCGTCCAGTAGCTCGACCCCGTTGAAGCCCGCAAGACCGATCTGGCCGGGCACGTTGATGCCTTTGTCCAGACAGTACAGCAGCCCGCCCGCGCCGATCATGTCGTTCGAGTAGTACATGAAATCCAGTTCGGGCGTGCGTTCCAGCATCACCTCGGTCATCTCGCGGCCTTTGGCCAGCGCCGATCCGCCTTCATAGAACTCGCGATCTGCGATCTCGATCCCTTCCTTGGCCAGCACCTCGGTGAAGCCTTCAAAACGCTTCCGGGCGCGGTGGTCCAACGGCATCTTGGTGCCAAGGAAGCCAATATTCTTGTAGCCTGCTTTCAGAATGGCCTGGGCCATCTTACGGCCTGCACGGCGGTGCGAAATCCCAACGCAGGCGTCGATGGCGTCGCCGTCGGTGTCCATGATTTCGACCACCGGAATACCGGCAGCTTTCAGCATGGCTTTCGCCGCTTCAGAATGCTCTAACCCTGCGATAATCACGCCCGAGGGGCGCCATGACAGCATCTCGTACAGCACTTTCTCTTCGCGTTTGGGGTCGTAATTCGTGACGCCCACAACCGGCTGCAGAGGCGTTTCGTCCAGCACTTCGTTGATGCCCATCATGACCTCTGGGAAGACCATGTTCGACAGCGATGGGATGATCACCGCCACAAGGTTCACCCGTTGCGAGGCCAGCGCGCCCGCGATCTTGTTCGGCACGTAACCCAGTTCCTTCGAGGCCTCCAGCACGCGGTCACGGGTTGCCTGGCTGACATCGCCCCGGTTTCGCAACACCCTGCTGACCGTCATTTCGCTGACGCCTGAAGCTTCAGACACGTCACGAAGGGTCAGTGGGCGGCGGTTCGGGGGGGTCTGTCTGTCTGTCACTTAGGCATCCTTGAACATATGGGGGTTGCCGTATGTTAGCGATAGATAGGCGCTTGGCAATGCCCCAATTTCAAAGGGATGTTAGACTAACGGTTCCGCTAACCTTGAGACCAGTGCGTCCTGCACCGGCGGAGTGCCCGCGACCATGCCGCGCAGCTGCGGATGCGGGTTGTTGAAGCGCGCGGATCCCTTGACCTGATCTGTCACGGCGCCGCCGGCCTCTTCGACGATCAGCGCCCCGGCGGCGACGTCCCATTCCCATGTGGGGCGCAAGGTCATCATCGCGTCAAAGCGCCCCTCGCCCACCAAAGATAGGCGATAGGCCAGAGAGCTGCGGAACACGCGCTCGATCGGAGGAACGTCTCTATTCCGCCAGAAACTGGGGTCCAGATTGGGCTTTGCGGCCAGAACCGTGGCGCCTTCGATCCGGGGTCTTTGGACTGACACTCAGCGCGGCGCCATTCAACGTCGCGCCTTGCCCACGCGCGGCGGCATACAGCTTGCCACGCTCGTAGATAGACCACGGCAGCCTCGACAATCCCGTTCCGGGCGATGGCCAGAGAATGTGCCCAAGTGGTTGAGCCCTCGATGAAGGACCGCGTGCCGTCGATCGGGTCGACAATAAACACCTGTTCGGCGTCAAGGCGGGCGGGGCTATCCTCGGTCTCTTCTGACAGCCAGCCATAGTCGGGGCGGGCGTCAGTCAGCTCGTTGCGCAGCATGCGATCCACGGCCAAATCCGCTTCGGTCACGGGGCCTTGGCCGCCGGGTTTGTCCCAGCGTTCGGCTGCGCCGTGGAAGAACCCGGACGCGATCTTGCCCGCCGCTTCTGCCGCATCGATCAGAAGTTTCAGATCATCAGTCACCGGCAAGGGTCATCCCTTCGACCAGCAGGCTGGGGATCATGCGGCTGAGATGCGGTTCCGCGTCATTTGCCGGGATGATCCGCTTCAGCATGTCGCGTAGACTGCCTGCGATGGTGCATTCATTGACGGGATAGGCGATCTGCCCGTTCTCGATCCAGAAGCCGGACGCGCCGCGCGAATAGTCGCCCGTGTTCGGGTTGATCGTGGACCCGATCATCGAGGTCACCAAAAGACCGGTGCCCATCTGTGCGATTAAATCCTCTTTCGTCGATTTTCCCTGTGTTAGAGCCACATTCGAGATGGAAGGCGAGGGTGGCGAAGACGTTCCGCGTGATGCGCTGGCGGTGCTTCGCATCCCCAGCTGGTGCGCCGTGGCGATGTCCATCGTCCAGCTGGTTAGCTGCCCGTTATCGACAATCTTGCGCAGCTGTGTGGGCAGGCCTTCCCCGTCAAAGGGACGCGAGCCGGAAATGCGTTTGCGGTGCGGATCCTCGATCAGGTCAATCCCGTCGGGCAGCACCTGTTCGCCCAACGCATCCAGCAGCCACGACGAGCCACGCGCAATCATCGCGCCGTTCGCGGCGCTCAGCAGATGTCCGATCAGGGATGCCGAAATCCGTTCGTCATAGAGCACCGGAAAGGCACCCGTGGGGGGCTTCTTCGCGCCCAGACATTCGACGGTGCGATTGCCCGCCTTGGTTCCGATTTCCTCGGCGCTGGGCAGATCGGCCTGAAAGGTGCGCATTTCGCCAGCATAGTCACGTTCCATCGTCGCGCCTTCGCCGGTGATTGCCACCGTGGAAATGGCGCGGTTCGTGCGGCCATAGCCCCCAGAAAACCCGTTCGAGCACGCCAGGTGGAACTGATGCCGCCCATAGCCCGCCGACGAGCTGCTGACCTGCGACACGCCTTTGACGGCCAGCGCGGCGGCCTCGGCCTCGAGCGCGTCGCGTTCCAGCGCAGCGGGGTCCGGTTCGGCGCTGGGTCGGCCATTTCCAAGGCCTCCAAATCCCAATCCGTCGCCAAATCCGCCGGATCAGCCTGCGCGATATGGGGATCTTCCGGCGCTTCCTTGGCCATCGCCACGGCGCGCTCGGCCATCGCGTTGATCGTTGCCTCGGACACATCCGATGCCGACACACAGGCCTGGCGCTGCCCCAGCATCACGCGCAGGCCGATGTCTACGCCCTCGGACCTCTCGGCGTGCTCCAGCTTGCCGTTCAACACGTCAATCGACACCGATGTGCCATCTACCGCCAACGCATCGGCCCGGTCGGCCCCCGCCTTACGGGCGGCGTCCAAAAGCTGTTGTGTCAGGCTATCAAGCGATGCGCGCATGGGGCGTCCTTTCAATTACGTGCCTTTCAGGTAACCCCTGCACCCCGCGCTCGCAAGATGTGTCTCTGGCATCTGGGCGAATGCTGCGCTAGCATCAACGGAAGGGAGGGTTCCATATGCATGATATGACAGGGAAAACCGTTGTGATCACGGGTGCAAGCCGCGGGATCGGAGAAGCCGCCGCGCACATCTTTGCGCAGGCCGGGGCCAACGTGGTGCTGACCGCCCGCAGCGCGGCGCAGATCCAAGCCATCGCGGAATCCATTGGCGAGCGTGCTTTGGCCGTCACGTGTGACGTGTCGAACTGGAGCCAAGTGAAAGCCGCCATTGATCTGGCCCACGGCCGCTTTGGAACCGTGGATGTGCTGATCAACAACGCGGGCGTGATCGAACCCATTGGGCCACTGGAAACCTCGGACCCCGAGGGGTGGAGCCATGTCATCGATGTGAACCTAAAAGGTGTCTATTATGGCGCAAGAGCCGCCTTGCCGCATATGATCGAACAGGGCGGAGGCTCGATCCTGACGATCAGTTCCGGCGCCGCGCATCGCCCCGCTGGAAGGCTGGGCGCATTACTGCACCTCGAAGGCGGGCGTTCATATGTTTAACGAGGCGCTGCACCTCGAAACCTCGGGCAAGGGCATCCGGGCCATCGGCCTGTCGCCGGGTACGGTAGCGACGCAGATGCAGCGCGAGATCAAGGCCTCGGGCATCAACGCGGTGGCGCGGCTGAACTGGGAAGAACACATCCCCGCCGAATGGCCTGCGCGTGCGCTGTTGTGGATGTGTAGCGAAGATGCGGACGAGTATCTGGGACAGGAAATCTCGCTACGCGACATGGATATTAGGAAACGAGCGAACGTATTCGGATGATTGAACTAACGAAAGAAAATGGCGTCTGGGTGGTGACAATCAACCGTCCGGACAAGGCGAATTCGCTGACGAAAGCGATGCTGGAGCGGCTCGCTCAGATCGCGCAGGACGCGGCGGGGGACGCGCGCGTGTTGGTGCTGACCGGCGCGGGGCAAGGTGTTTTCCGCTGGCGCGGATCTGGACGAGGCGAAGGCCGGTCTGGCCACCGACGATGTGTGGGAGCGCCTGTCTGGCGCCATTGCCGCTGCGCCCTGCCTGACCATTGCCGCCCCTGAATGGCACGCTAGCGGGGGGCGCCTTCGGCATGGCCTTGGCCTGCGATTTGCGCATTTCCGTGCCCAGTTCCAAGTTTTTCTATCCGGTGATGAAGCTGGGCTATCTGCCTCAGCCGTCCGACCCCGCACGTCTGTCCGCTCTGGTCGGTCCTGCGCGGGCCAAGATGATCCTGATGGCGGGCCAGAAAATCCAAACCGACGAGGCACTTTCATGGGGTCTGATTGATCGCGTGGTCGCGCCAGAGGGCTTGATGGACGCCGCGTTAGAGCTTGCCGACCACGCCCGATCGCAAAGTGCGGATCACGTGGCGGCGATGAAGCAGATGATCCCCTGATATTGGCTCTAATCCAGCCTAACTTCGTCCTTTTCTACGCCGCATCCCTTTGGTGATGGCATAGAAATCGGGCGGGCGTTTGGCGACCCAGCGGATGAACTTGGCCAACTCGGGATGGGCGCGAAGCGCTTCCGGCGTGTGATAACTGCGCGCCAGTTCGGCCTCGCTAAGCTCAAGGTGGATTTGGTTGTGGCAGATCTGGTGCAACAGCACCGTTTCCCCGCCTTTCCCGCCCTTCAACCTCGGCACCAGATGATGCTGGCTTTGCGCCACATCCGGCGGGATCACGCGCCCGCAGAGCGCGCATTCCGGCAAGGAAGCCTTGCCCTTTGAGGTCAAACCGCTATCCATTTCCAAAGGTTTTATCAGTGATCGCGTGAAGGCAAGGGACAGCAGATGGAAAATCGACCTCAGATCGTGGACACCGCGCTGGGCTATCTGAACCAAGGGTGGGAAATCGCCGAGGGCTGGCTCCTGTCACCTGCCGCGTGGTCTCAGTTGGGATTGCTGGTCATTGCGTATCTGGCTGCGCGTTTTACCGATAAGAAGCTCGAGCCGTTCCTGACCCGCATCCTGACCCCGAATGGCGACCGCAATCACCCGATTGCCAAGGTCCGCCTGTTTGCGTTGATCTTCCTGCCGCTGACCATGCCGCTGCTGGCGTGGGCGTTTACTGCGATGGGCGAACAGGTCACACGCTCGATCTTCGGCTCTGGCGCCGTGATCGCCTTCGGGAAACGCGTGTTCTTGTTCTTGGCGGTGCGCGCCTTTGCGCAGCACATCATCAAGGATCCGTTCTTGAAGCTTCTGGCCAAGTACATCCTGATCCCGATGGCTGCGCTCTATACCGTCGGGCTGCTGGATCTTGTGACCACCAAGCTGGACGAAACCGTCGTACCGCTGGGAAATATGAGCTTTTCGCTGCTGTTCGCCATCCGGTTCTCCGTGCTGGGCGGTGTCATCTTCTGGCTGGGCCGGTGGTCAAACGACCAAACCGCTCAGGCCATCAAGAAACAGGAAGAGATGCGCCCGGCCACCCGTGAGCTGGCCGTGAAGGCCGCCGAGATCGCGATTTTCGGTGCCGCCTTCTTGATTCTGATGAACATCATGGGGGTCAATCTGACCTCGCTCGCGGTGCTTGGGGGGGCGATTGGCGTCGGGTTGGGCTTCGGGTTGCAGCAGATCGCCTCGAACTTCATTTCGGGAATCATCCTTCTGCTGGAAGGGCAGGCGACCGTCGGGGATTACGTTGAACTGGACGGGGGCGAGGCCGGCACCATCGTCAAAATGACCGCCCGCGCCGCCATATTAGAGACATTTGACGGCAAATGGATCGTCGTCCCGAACGAGCATTTCATCACCACTCGTGTTGTAAATTATTCGGATGCGGGCAGTGCGAACCGCTACGAGGCGCCGTTCTCGGTCAGTTATAAGGCCGACATCGAGGCCGTGCCGGACATCATCGAAAAGGCCGTGGCCGAGCTGGATTTCATTCTGACGGATAGCGAAGAGCACATGCCCGATTGCGAGCTACGTGCATTTGGTGACAGCGGCGTCGATTTCGCGTTGGAATTCTGGGTGAACGGCATCGATGATGGCCGCAACAAGTTCACGCCGCGCGTCATGATGCAGATCTGGAAGGCGCTCAAGGCCAACGACATCGAAATCCCCTATCCGCACCGCGTGGTCGAGATGCTGGGTGACGGGGTGAAACCCTCGTGACATCCGCACTGGTCATTGGGGCGGGCCCGGCAGCTGATGGCAGCCGAGGAGTTGGCGATGGCGGGGCTGTCCGTTATCGTTGCCGACGCCAAGCCCTCGCCCGCGCGCAAGTTCCTGATGGCCGGGAAATCGGGTCTGAACCTGACGAAATCCGAGCCTATTTCAGCGTTTTTGGCCCATATTCACGGACCAGATAGCCTGCGGAAGATCGTGGGCGGTTTCGGTCCCGAGGAAGTTCAGGAATGGGCGAAAGCGCATGGGCAAGAGGTCTTTACCGGGTCATCGGGGCGCGTTTTTCCGAAGGTGATGAAGGCGTCTCCCCTGCTTCGAAATTGGCTTGCGCGGTTGGATCAGGCCGGGGTGGAGCTGCGCCGGAACTGGCGGTGGGTTGGTACCGCAGACGGTGCGATGCAGTTTGACACGCCTGAAGGTCCGCAAACCTTACGGCCAAACGTCACCGTCCTCGCGCTGGGCGGGGCCAGCTGGTCGCGCTTGGGGTCTGATGGAAAATGGGTCTCTATTCTTGCCCAAAATGGCATTTCTTGCGTGCCGTTCCAGCCTACCAACATGGGGTTCGTCGTCGCGTGGACCGACCATATGGCGCGTCACTTCGGCCAACCTGTGAAATCCGTACGCGTCACCGCCGGGGATCAATCGGTTCTGGGCGAGTTCGTGATTTCATCGCGGGGGATCGAAGGGTCTGCGATCTATGCCGTCAGCCGTGCGATGCGGGAAGGAGCGCCCTTGACGTTGGATCTTCTACCCGGCCGCTCACTCGACGATATCACCGCCCGTTTGTCCCGCCCCCGTGGCAAGGCTAGCTTGTCCAACCACCTGCGCAAAACGCTGAAGCTGGATCCCGTAAAAACGTCTCTATTACAGGAGTTTTTGCGGCCTTTGCCGCAGGATCCCGCCCAGCTGGCCGCTCTCATCAAAGCCCTGCCGATCCCTCACCAAGGTCCCCGACCAATGGACGAGGCGATCTCGACCGCAGGGGGGGTACCGTTCGATGCGTTGGACGACGGGTTGATGATCAAGCGCTGCCGGGCGTGTTTGCCTGCGGTGAAATGCTGGATTGGGAGGCCCCGACAGGTGGCTATCTGTTGACCACCTGTTTTGCGACGGGTCGCCACGCAGGGCGTGCAGCGGCTACATACGCGACGCGCTAGCGCTGGCCGCTCATCATTGCCAACCGGATCAGGGTCCGCTCCATCAGCGCCATTTGCGGGGCTTTCTGCGCAGACCGCAGCTTCAGGTCGGTGTCGATCAGAACTTCCAGCGCTTTCTCTAAGCGCCGCAGACCCCATTTGTTGGCCTGCCGAACCATCCGGTCGCGCGATTTGAAATGCACGGGCGGGCGCAGGCGGTTGATGCCTTGCCCCGGTCCTGCCGGATCGGAACTTGCCCCATGAAGCGCGCGGAAATGGCGGGTGGCACCAATGCACAGCCCGACAGCCGCGACGCCTTGGGCCTGTAGTTTGGCAAGAATAGGGCCTATTTCACCCGCGCGACCCTCGGCCACGGCATGTAGAAGGTCGTCAAGCGCGGCCTCGGTCGAGGCCGGGGCAACGGCCAGCACATCGTCGGGCGTGACGGGCGCGGGATCGGACAGCTTATACAGCCCCAGCTTTTCCACCGTCTGCCGGAAATCCCCCGGATCCAGAGCGCGCGACAGACCCATCAGGTCGTTCATCGCCTCGGGCTAACCTGTCCGACGCCAGAGCGTTTCAGATCGGCCTCGATTTCATCCCGCGAGGGCGGGTCATCATAGATGCCGGCGGCAAATGCATTCGGGTGCCCCTCGAACAACTTCCGCAGGGCCGAGCGGGCGGTCAGCGATCCGGCGGTCACCACGACTTGTGCATCGCCTTCCTGCCAGTCGGCAATGGCGGGGGTGATGATCTTGGCCAGCATGTCTGTGGCGTCTTCCACGAAGGCCACACGCGGGCCGGGGAAGAAGCCTTGCGACTTGATCGCATCCGACAGCATTGCGGGGTCTTTGCGCAGATCGGCGGCAGGAATGCGGGTCAGGCGCATTTCCTCTTCGCCATTTGTACCGATCAGGTTGGCAATCAGCTCTTGCCGTTTCAGCGCCACGCGCATCGCGTCCGCCCCGAAAATCAGCACGCCCATCCGCCTGGGATCAGGCTTGGCGAAATAGCCGCTGGCGTCCCGGGGAGAGAGCTTCATTCGGCCCAGCCCGAGAACGTGGCCGAGAATCGCGTGGTGATCTGATCGGCCAACAGCACCATCAGACGGCGATTCGCGTCACGTTCGACGGCGGCGGTCGATACGGTCGAGCCTTCGGTCGAGTAAGACGTGAAGTTCGAGACAGAACCTTTTTCAACCACGTCACCCGTCGCAACAGAGGTCACGGTGAACTCGACTGCGCCCATCACCTGCGTACGCGTGATTTCCTGCGCGGGCGTCACACCGACGCCTTCCGAGCGTGTGGTGATCGTATAGTCCAACCGATACGGGGCCGACAGATTGCGGCCCAGTCGTTCTTCCATCCGCTTCACGAACTCGTAGCTGTTGGAATCGCTGGGTGCGGCGATGGTCACCGCCCCCGCGCAACCCGTCAGCCGAGCCACCCGGCGCATAGACCGGGGTGAAGCCGCAGCCGGACAAAAGCGCGGCAGCGGCGGAGATTTTCAAAAAATGGCGGCGATCAGACCACGACATTCACAATACGTCCCGGAACAACGATGACTTTTTTCGGGGCCTTACCATCCAGCGCCCTGACGACAGCTTCCTCGGACAGCGCAAGTTTTTCAACCTCGGCTTTGTCCATGTCCTTGGGCACGCTGATTTCCGCACGGCGCTTGCCGTTGATCTGGATGGGCAGGGTGACGGTGTCCTCGACCAGCATGGCGTCATCCGCGACGGGCCACGCGGCCTGTGCGACCAAACCTTCGCCGCCCAGCATCGACCAGACCTCTTCCGAGAGGTGCGGGGTCATGGGCGACATGAGCTGTGCCATCGTGCGCATGGCCTGCTTTTGTGCCTTACCGCCCGCTTTCGATTTCGAAATGGCGTTCTGGAAGGCGTAAAGCTTGGCGATGGCCGCGTTGAAGCCGAAGCTTTCGATGCCCATGGTCACATCATGGATGGCCTTGTGCATGGCGCGCAGCAGCTCTTCGTCATTGCCGTCGGCGTCATCCATATCTGCGATCTTCACCGCGGTCGCATAGACGCGGGTCAAGTGCTTGGCGGCGGCTTCTGCACCGGATGCGGTCCATTCCACGTCACGCTCGGGGGGCGAATCGCTCAGCACGAACCAACGGGCGGTGTCAGCGCCGAAGGCCGAAATGATGTTCACCGGGTCGACCACGTTGTTTTTCGACTTCGACATTTTGGCGGATGGGATCACTTTGATCGCCTCGCCGGTCTCTTTCACGACTACTTTGCCATCACGTTCCTCAACTTCCTCGGGGTAGTGATAGATCGCGCGGCCGTTCTCATCAGTGCGGTCTGCGTTTTTATAGATCGCGTGCGTTACCATACCCTGCGTGAACAGCGCGTTGAACGGTTCGCGGGCTGAATCCGGCAGGTGGCCGCAGATGTTCATCGCACGGGCAAAGAAGCGCGAGTACAGAAGGTGCAGGATCGCGTGCTCGATGCCGCCGATATACTGGTCGACATTCATCCAATAGGAGGCTTCTTCCAGATCGGTCGGCGTCGCAGCGTTCGGAGAGGTAAAGCGCGCGTAGTACCAAGACGAATCGACGAACGTGTCCATCGTGTCGGTTTCACGCTTGGCGGGCTTGCCGCAGGACGGGCAGGCGCAATCGCGCCAGGTCGGGTGACGGTCCAGCGGGTTGCCGGGGGTGTCGAAGCTGACATCTTCGGGCAGTTTGACCGGCAGGTTCTCTTTCTTCTCGGCCACCACGCCGCAATCGTCGCAATGGACGACGGGAATCGGGCAGCCCCAATAGCGCTGGCGGCTCAGGCCCCAGTCGCGCAGGCGGAATTTCTCGACGCCCGTGCCCCAGCCAGCGTCCTCGGCGAATTTCACCGTGGCGGTGATGGCTTCCTCGCCGGTAGCCTCGTCCAGGCCGGCGAAGTGGTCGACCCATTTCACCTTTTCGGTTTTCGGCGGCACGAAGGCTTCGTTTTCAACGGGTGCGGGGTTTTCCAGCGACAGGAAGGTGTCGACGACCGGCAGGTCATACTTGCGACAGAAGTCCAAATCGCGTTGGTCATGGGCCGGGCAGGCGAATATCGCGCCGGTGCCGTAATCCATCAGGATGAAGTTGGCGATCCAGACGGCAGCTCCCAGTCGGGTCCAGCGGGTGTTTCACGCGGATGCCGGTGTCATA
>LLEO01000113.1_pt1 | contig 13652 bp, 17 predicted proteins | sample 595861 | NCBI WGS metagenome assembly LLEO01 (sample SAMN02919315, study PRJNA255460) | bioreactor metagenome | biome: chemostat; feature: culture 2012_25.1; material: sediment; isolation source: day35 25degC chemostat 2012 inoculated with Wadden Sea sediment taken from... | place: Germany: Bremen ... | reverse complement strand
CAGACCGTTCACAACGTCATAATATCCTGCACCCAGCGACGCGGCAAAGAACCACCAAGCGACCAAGATCGCAGCACCCAGCAGGGCTACCCCGGTGATCCGGGCGAAGATCGAGGTGATGGAGGTCAGCTGCGGGCGGTATACTTGCAGATGCGGAGAAAGAGGACGGTTGCCTCTGTTCACGTCGGCCATGGCGGCCTCCTTCTGTCTGTTTCGACTTTGCGACAGGAATAGCGCCTTTTGCGGCACCGAGTCACGCAAGAAGCGACCTGAAAGTCGGGAATTTTGCGCTAACGGGGGTGTTTTTGGAGGCTTGTGATCACAGTTTTCGGAAATGTGATCACAGATATGTATGCCATTGCATCCCGACTTTAATAGTCGGAAAATGTGCAGCGAAAGTCAGAATCCAACTAGAAATTGACGTCAGGGCACATACTGAGAGGGGCGGGACGCGCGTAGAGCGCCCCACCGCCACCATACGTCTTACTTCGGCATCAGCACCCAATAGTCGAGATCCAGCATGACCTCGGGCAGGTACTTTCCGTCTTCGCCCTTCAGCGCGAATTCAGGCGCACCATGCTTGACCGCAACCAGACGCAGACGCACGGCGCCCACGCCGGGGGCGTCGGTGTCGGCCTTGTCCAGCACTTCGGACCATGCACGGATCGTATCGCCCGAGAAGCAGGGGTTTGCGTGCGCCCCACCGTTCAGGCCCACGATCATTTGGGCGTTGGCCAATCCATTGAACGACAACGCGCGGGCCATCGAGATCACGTGACCGCCATAGATCAGGCGCTGGCCGTCCGGGCGGAAAGTGGCGTCGAAATGGACCTTCGCCGTGTTCTGCCACAAACGGGTCGCCATCATGTGCTCGGCTTCTTCGACCGTCACGCCGTCGACGTGGTCGATCTTTTCGCCCACCTCGTAATCGTCCCAGCGATGCGGTTCGCCGGCCAGCGCGAAGTCGTAATCCTCGAATGTCAGACCTTCGGGGATCGACAGGTCAGAAGCATCCAAAACGCCTTTCAACTCGGGGATCACGGTTTCGGGCGCGGGGGCGTCCAGATCACCTTTGCGCACCATGACCCAGCGGACATACTCCATCACCGGCTCGTCCATCTGGTTGAACCCGCGGGTGCGGACCCAAACCACGCCCGACTTCCCGTTCGAGTTCTGCTTCAGCCCGATTACCTCGGATTGCGAGCGCAGGGTGTCGCCGGGATAGACCGGCTTTAGCCAGCGGCCTTCGGCATAGCCAAGGTTGGCCACCGCGTTTAACGAGATATCCGGCACAGTCTTGCCAAACACCACGTGGAAGGCGATCAGGTCGTCGATGGGCGAGCCTTCCAGCCCGCAGGCCCCGGCAAACTCGTCCGAGGAGTAAAGCGCATGACGGGCAGGTAGAGTGCGTGATACAGCGCGCGTTCGCCTTCGGCGACAGTGCGCGGCACCGCGTGGTCGATCACGTCGCCCAGCTTGTAGTCTTCAAAGAAGCGTCCGGGATTGGTTTTGGCCATCAAAGCTCTCCAAATGTCGGGGCGGGCGCAGAGGTGGCCCGCCGGTGTTATTTTGTGCGCGTAAGTCGGGCTACGCGCCGAACGGGGTCGGGCCAATCAGCCCGTGAATATATCCGATGATCGCCAGCAGAATGATCGAGGCCACGAAGAACATGGCGTCCTTGGCAATGGTGCCTTCGGGTTCGGTTGCCAGTCGGGTTCCGCGCGGTTGATCACGATGATTTCCAGAACCGCCCAAACCGTGAGCACCCCGAACAGCACCATCGACGCCAGATCCGGGTTGACGATGATATGCGCCACCGCCCACAGGATGAAACCGGTCAGCATCGGGTGGCGCATTTTGTAAAACAGCGCGCCTTTCGACGGGCCGGGGCTGGTGAAATAGAGCGCGAACAGCACCATCAGGTTGTTCACATGCCGCAACGCGGACGGATAGGCGTGCAGATCATAGCTTTCCGTCGCGCGATACCCGATCACCATGAAGACCACGCTGATCAGGATCACAAGTGCGGATATCCCCTTGGCCCGCTGCCCCATGTTTTCATGGGCGCCGGGCAGGGCGCGTTTCCAGAAATGTCCGACATACCACAGGGCAAGTCCGGCGATCAGCAACGTCATGGCGAGTTTCCTTTAGAGGGGCCTTAGCCCTCCATCGCGGCGATGGCGTCGGCTTTGGCGAGAATGGATTTTGCCGTCTCAACATGCAGGTTTTCGACGATCTTACCATCCACAACTGCGACGCCTTGGCCCGAAGCCTCGGCTTCCTCGAACGCTGCGATCTGGCGTTTGGCCAGATCAATCTCGGCCTCGGACGGGGCAAAGGCGGCGTTGGCGATGTCAAGTTGGGCGGGGTGGATCAGCGTTTTGCCGTCCATGCCCATGTCGCGGCCCTGATCGCATTCGGCTTTCAGACCCTCTTCGTCCTTGAACGCGTTGTAGACGCCATCGACGATCACAACACCGTGGGCCTTGGCGGCGATCAGGCACATGTGCAGCCCGCCCATCATCGGCAGCCGGTCGGCGCGGAAACGGGTGTTCAGCTCTTTCGCCAGATCGTTGGTGCCCATGACGAAGCCTTTCAGGCGCGGGTGGGCGGCGATCTCGGCGGCGTTTAGCATGCCGATCGGGGTCTCCATCATCGCCCAGAGGTCAACATCGGGGATCAGCGCGGCCAGTTCATCCAGCTGCGCAGCCGAGCCCACCTTCGGCATCAGGATCGCGTCGATGTCTGCACCCACAAAGGCCGCTACATCATCTTTGCCCCATTCGGTGTCGAACCCGTTGATGCGGACGATCTTGGCGCGGTTGCCATAGCCGCCTTTATCCAACTCAGCTTTCAGGATGGCGCGTGCCTCGACCTTGGCGTCGGGGGCGACGGCATCTTCAAGGTCAAAAATGATCGCGTCAGCGGCAAGGCCGCGGGCTTTCTCCAGCGCACGCTCTTTCGAGCCGGGGATGTAGAGGACGGAACGATAGGGGCGTGTGGTCATGATTCTGTGTCTCCGCAATATTGTTGCGCAAGGGACCACATTTGCGCACCAATTCGCAAGGCAAACTTTGCCGCAATGCAGAAATTTTACGTAGGTTCATGGTTGCGCCGACGCGGGCGCGGCACGTTAACCAGTTCTTTGGCCCATGGGCGCAGGCTTTTCAGGTAGATGCCGAATGACGGGAGGGCCCACGGTTGGCCACTGATGCAATGGGATGCAGATCGGCACCAGAGTGAACACGGCCCTGATGCCGCCGGTGCGCCGGTTGGCCCGGCAGAGCGGCCCAACTGAAAGGACAGATCCATGAAACAGGACATTCTGGCCCTTGGACTTGGTGTCGGCGCAATCCTTCTGTCAGCCGGACAATTGCAGGCGCAGGGCGCCGCCAAATGCGCCGAGCGTGCCAAGTGATGCAACGCTTGGCCGAAAGCTATGGCGAAACACGGCAATCCATCGGGCTGGCAGGCGACCGGCAGGTGGTCGAGGTCTTTGCCTCGGATGAAACCGGCACGTGGACGATCACGGTCACGATGCCCAATGGCATGACCTGTCTTGTCGCGGCTGGGCAGGGATACGAGCAGCTGGATGAAGACCTGACCCCTGCACGGTTGGGCAGCCCGGTCTAGGTCAGCCCTTCCCAGATCAGTTTCGTTCCGGTCAGGATGAGGAACAGATAGGTGAAGCCGAAAAACAGGCGCTCGGACATTTTGTGGTGCAGATGCACCCCAATCCAGACGCCCAATACGGCAAAGGGGATCATCAGAAGGTCGGCCTTTGCCGTTTGCCATGTGAAGATCCCCAAGGCGAAATAAGGACGAACTTCATAAGGTTGATCGCCCAGAACACGATAACGGTCGTGGACTGAAACGTGGTTTTGTCCAGCTTGCGCGACAATAAATAGACTGCGGCAGGCGGGCCGCCCGCATGGCTGATGAAGCTGGTGAAGCCGGCGATCACGCCCCAAAACGCGCCGAGCTTGCCCGACATTGGGCGCGGGGCCGGTGCGATGAGCCCATTTGCGCGTGCCAGCTGGAATGCGACAAACCCCACGGCGATCAGGCCGATCAGCAGTCGAAACAGATCCGGATTGGCAACGGAATAGAGTACCGCCCCCAGTGCCACGCCGGGCACAGCCCCCAACACCAAGGCCCAGGCCGAGGGTGTATCCCACTTTCGCCAATAGGGTTTCAGCGCCGTTACATCCATCAGCATCAGAAGGGGCAGCATCAGGCCAATCGCGGCACCCGGTTCCAGAATCAGCGCAAGCAAAGGGGTTGCCGCAAATGCGGCCCCCGACCCGAAGCCACCCTTGGAAATCCCTGCAAAAATCACGGCTGGGATGGCAAAGGTAAAGAAAGTGAGGTCCAGAACCTCGGGCATGAGATATCCTTCAAAAGTCTGGAAAATGGGCGCTTTAGCGCTATCGCGTGTCGCATTCGGTTGCAAGTCATCCCTGACGCCGCAGCGCAGCGCCCTTGCGCGAAAGGCACTTTCCGACTAGGCATGCGCCCGAAAACAACTGATCGGAGATCACACTCATGGCCAGACCCAAGATTGCGCTTATCGGTAGCGGCATGATCGGTGGCACCCTTGCTCACCTTGCTGCACTGAAAGAAATGGGCGACGTTGTCCTCTTTGATATCGCGGACGGCATCCCCCAGGGTAAAGCACTCGACATCGCAGAAAGCGGCCCCGTTGAAGGGTTCGACGCAGCTTTGTCGGGCACCACGTCCTACGAAGATATTGCTGGCGCCGACGTCTGCATCGTCACCGCCGGTGTCCCGCGTAAGCCGGGCATGAGCCGCGATGACCTGCTGGGCATCAACCTGAAAGTCATGAAGTCGGTCGGCGAAGGCATCAAAGAGCACGCCCCGAACGCATTCGTGATCTGCATCACCAACCCGCTGGACGCCATGGTTTGGGCGCTGCGCGAGTTCTCGGGCCTGCCGCACAACAAAGTGGTCGGCATGGCTGGCGTTCTGGATTCGGCACGCTTCCGTCACTTCCTGTCGGTCGAATTCGACGTATCCATGCGCGACGTCACCGCCTTCGTTCTGGGGCGGCCACGGCGATACCATGGTTCCGCTGACCCGCTACTCGACCGTTGGCGGCATCCCGCTGCCGGATCTGGTGAAAATGGGCTGGACCAGCCAAGAGAAACTGGACGCCATCGTTCAGCGCACCCGTGACGGTGGCGCCGAGATCGTTGGCCTGCTGAAAACCGGTTCGGCTTACTATGCCCCGGCTGCTTCGGCGATCGAAATGGCTCAGGCATACCTGAACGACCAGAAGCGTCTGCTGCCTTGTGCCGCTTACGTTGATGGCGCCTATGGCCTGGATGGCTTCTATGTTGGTGTTCCGACCATCATCGGCGCCAACGGCATCGAAAAAGTCATCGACATCGAGCTGAACAAAGACGAACAAGCCATGTTCGACAAGTCGGTTGATGCGGTGAAGGGTCTGGTTGAAGCCTGTAAGGGCATCGACAGCTCGCTGGCATAAGCCCAGTTTCGATACTGCTGATTAAGACGTTGCGCCGCTCAGACCGAGCGGCGCAATTTTTTTGTGCTGAACGATTACTTGCGGATCTTCTGCATGATCTCTTCAAGCGCGGAAGCTAAGGGGGCGTCAAACTGCTTGGCCGAGAAATCAACCGAAAGCCCCGGTGCGACAGAGGCGACCGATTGTTCGATATGAAGCGAGCAGGTCAGCAGCGCGTTATGCGCCTGAAGCAGTTCTTGCTGTTTGTCCGTCAGGTGAAAAATCTCGCCATGAAGCGCAAGCCCCGTTGCAAGGGGATCGTCCGCGTGCATAACCCGCTCGATGCCGATCCTGCGCCGAGTGTGAAGCGAATGAAGCAATGCCTTGCCTTGTGCCGCATAACGCAGGGACTTGAGCAGCCAATGGCGGGCTGTCATCCCGTCAAAGTGCAAAATCCGCGCCTGTGCGGTGGTTTTGCCTGGCGACACCTCGCCCCGGAACTTTTCTTTAACGGCGTGGATGGCAATGAATTTTCGTTCGGACAGCCGCGCCATCGCTTTACCAGAGGCATGTCCCGACACCCCGCTTTGCAGATAGGCATAGGAAGCGCCATAGACCTGCTTTCGCGCCAAGCGCGTCAGACCCGGTGCTCGGAACGCACCGTCGAAAATCCCATCCTCTGGCGCGATCCAAACACGTTCCAAATTGGGGATGTGCAGCCAGGTCTCGGCCCGAGAAAGGTCGGCCTGAATGCCATCGGGTGCCCACAGAAACTCGTCCGCATCGATATGCAACAGCCAGTCGGTCTGCCGTCTTTGGGCAACCAGATTGGCGTTCAACGTCTGTCGCCGTGTTTGCCACGCGGGGCGTTTATCAAGGTCGAAAGCCCTCCAATGTGCCGCGTCACAAAGCGTGACCTCCACGCCGGGGATCGTCGCCAAGATAGGGGTGGCCGGATCATCGGGGTCGTCGAAGAATAGATGCACGGTCTGTGCGCCAAGGCTCAGGTGATGACAGGCAAAAGCCAGAACAAGCGGAAGCGGTTCGCGCACGGTTGAGACAACGGACCAGCTGTGATCAGGCATTCGACGACACTCGGCGCAAAGGGTATTCAACGGCACTACTGAGGCAGAGATGCCAGCAATTGTAAAGCGACAGGCGCCGGTGATTGCCGCAGGTCTTGGATTGGACTAAAGCGATGGCTCAGCACTTACTGCTTTTCTTAGGAGCCTTGCGTGACCCTTGTTTTCCCAATGACCGCCGATGACGGCTTTGTCTTTGCTGCGACGGGTGCGCAGTATCGCGGGTTGGCGCAAAGGGCGGCGCGGTCGTTGCGGGCGGCAATGGGCGATGATATCCAGATCGACCTGTTTGCGGATGTGGCAGTGGATGACCCCGTGTTCAATCAGGTCCATATCCTGGACTATGTCGGCACCCGCCCCAAGATGGAGGCGCTGCGCGAAAGTCGGTTTGCCCCACACTGTCTATCTGGATTGCGACGTGGTCGCGGTGGCGGATTGCTCGGACATGTTCGCGTTGCTCAGGCAGTTTGACTGCATCGGGGCGCATGACCAATACGGCAATGCCACCGTTCCGATGCACCAGCCGACACTGGATTTGCCCGCCGGATTTCGCCAGATCAATAGCGGTGTCATGGGGATCCGCAAGTCCGACAAAACGCAGGCCTTTCTGCGCCGATGGGAGCAACGCATCGCTGACGAAGGCGAGCGTTGGGACCAACCTGTCCTGCGCGAGTTGTTGTGGGATAGCGATCTGCGCGTCTGGATCCTGCCGCCGGAATACAACCTGATGCACACAAGCTATGTGCCCGCGATGAGCAAGGCCATGGCCGCGCCGCGCCTGTTTCACATCACATCCCTGCACGAGGCGGCTGGCGCAGCCGAAAAGACCGACCAGCCATTTGAACCGGACGCTTTTCTGGGGGAAGAGGCGCTGACAATGCTCCATGACCTTCTGGGCCGGGACCGGTCCTTAGGGGCGGCGCCATCTGTCCGCGACCAGATCGGAGCCCTGTTGCGCCGCTATCCGAAAGTCGAAAAGCGCGCGCGGTCGATTTGGCGTCGCTTGCGGTGAAATAAGATTCGCAATCGAGCTGATTTGCTGAAACTTAATGATTTGTGATCACACATTTTAAGGTGTGATCACAAAAATGGCGACTTCGATAGAAATTCGCCCAAAAATGCAAAAAAACATTTCGGCCTTCTGCTTCACCTGTGCATTTTGTCCAAGACCCAATGGACCAACTGGATAGGATGATTTCATGAACATTCATGAATACCAGGCGAAGGCCCTTCTGAAATCCTACGGCGCCCCCGTTTCGGACGGCCGCGTAGTATTGAAAGCAGAAGATGCCAAAACCGCCGCAGGTGAACTCGACGGACCGCTTTGGGTGGTCAAAGCCCAAATTCACGCAGGTGGCCGCGGCAAAGGCTCCTTCAAGGAAGCAGACGCTGGCGAAAAAGGCGGTGTACGCCTGACCAAATCGGTCGAGGAAGCCGCTGAAGAAGCCAAGAAGATGCTGGGCCGCACCCTTGTGACCCACCAGACCGGCCCGGCCGGCAAGCAGGTTAACCGTATCTACATCGAAGCCGGTTCCGGCATCGAGCGTGAGCTTTATCTGGCTTTGCTGGTTGATCGCCAAACCTCGCGCATTTCGTTCGTATGCTCGACCGAAGGCGGCATGGACATCGAGGAAGTGGCAGCCGCCACCCCCGAAAAGATCCTGAGCTTCTCGGTTGATCCGGCAACGGGCTATCAAGGTTTCCACGGCCGCCGCATCGCATTCGCGCTGGGCCTGGAAGGCGCACAGGTCAAGCAGTGTGTTGCTCTGATGGGCAAGCTCTATAAAGCCTTCACCGAGAAGGACATGGAGATGCTGGAGATCAACCCGCTGATCGTGGCCGAAGGCGGCGACCTGAAGGTTCTGGACGCCAAAGTTGGCTTCGACGGCAACGCCATCTATCGCCACCCGGATATCGCCGAGCTGCGCGACACCACCGAAGAAGACCCCAAAGAGCTGGAAGCGTCGAAATACGACCTGAACTACATCGCTCTGGACGGTGAAATCGGCTGCATGGTGAACGGTGCTGGTCTGGCAATGGCCACCATGGACATCATCAAGCTGTACGGTGCTGAGCCGGCCAACTTCCTGGACGTAGGTGGCGGCGCCACCAAAGAGAAAGTGACCGAAGCCTTCAAGATCATCACCTCGGACCCGAACGTAAAGGGCATCCTTGTGAACATCTTCGGCGGCATCATGCGCTGTGACGTCATCGCCGAGGGCGTGGTTGCAGCCGTGAAAGAAGTGGGCCTGCAGGTTCCGCTGGTCGTGCGTCTGGAAGGCACCAACGTGGAAGCCGGTAAAGACATCATCAACAACTCGGACGTTGATGTGATCGCAGCCGACAACCTGTCGGACGGCGCAGAGAAAATCGTGAAAGCGGTGAAGGGTTAAGACAATGGCAGTTCTTATTGACGAAAATACCAAGGTCATCTGTCAGGGTCTGACCGGCTCGCAGGGCACCTTTCACTCGGAACAGGCCATTGCATATGGCACCAAAATGGTCGGCGGTGTCACGCCGGGCAAAGGTGGTCAGACGCATCTGGACCTGCCGATCTTCAACTCGGTTCACGAAGCCAAGCACGTCACCGAAGCCAACGCTTCTGTGATCTACGTGCCGCCGCCCTTCGCGGCCGACTCGATCCTGGAAGCGATCGACGCAGAGATGGAACTGATCGTCTGCATCACCGAAGGCATTCCGGTGCTGGACATGATGCGCGTTCAGCGTGCGTTGGAAGGCTCGGCCTCGCGTCTTGTGGGCCCGAACTGCCCCGGCGTGATCACCCCCGGCGCTTGTAAAATCGGCATCATGCCCGGCCACATCCACCAGCGCGGCAGCGTTGGCGTTGTGTCGCGCTCGGGGACGCTGACCTATGAGGCTGTGAAACAGACCACCGATATCGGTCTGGGCCAGTCGACTGCAGTTGGCATCGGCGGCGACCCCATCAAGGGCACCGAGCACATCGACGTGCTGGACATGTTCCTGGACGACGATGAAACGCAGTCGATCATCATGATCGGTGAAATCGGTGGTTCGGCAGAAGAAGAAGCTGCTGAATTCCTGGCCGAACAGAAGAAAAAAGGCCGCTGGAAGCCGGTTGCTGGCTTCATCGCTGGCCGTACGGCACCTCCGGCCGCCGCATGGGCCACGCTGGCGCGATTGTTGCCGGTGGCAAAGGCGGTGCCGAAGACAAGATCGAAGCCATGCGTTCTGCTGGCATTGTGGTGGCAGACAGCCCCGCGACGCTGGGCGAGGCCGTGCTGGAAGCGATCGGCAAGTAAGACGACCCTCGCGCGCCCCGATCCCTTGGGGCGCGCGTTTTCAAATTCTCAGGTGACCCAATGAACGACCAGAGCCCCAACGACATCTTCCATGCGTCCAGCTTCATGCAAGGGCACAATGCCGAGTATCTGGAGCAGCTTTACGCCCAGTATGTGAAGGATCCCAACGCAGTTGACGCCGCATGGCATGCGTTTTTCGCAGAGCTTGGGGACGACGCCCGTGACGTAACCGCCGAAGCCGCCGGCCCCAGCTGGGCGCGCGGCGATTGGCCCCCCACGCCGGACGGTGATCTGGTGCATGCGCTGGACGGTCAATGGCCCGAAGCCCCTGCCGAAGAAGGCAAGGCGGCTGCCAAGAAGATCGAAGCGAAAGCCGCTGAAAAGGGCGTGTCGCTGTCGGATGATCAGGTGAAACGCGCGGTGCTGGACTCGATCCGCGCCCTGATGTTGATCCGCGCCTATCGAATTCGTGGTCACCTTGTTGCGGATCTGGACCCGCTGGGCATGCAAGAACGCGTTCCCCATCCCGAGCTTGATCCCGCATCCTATGGCTTTACCGAAGCTGACATGGATCGCCCGATCTTTATCGACAATGTTCTGGGGCTGGAAGTTGCCTCGATCCGCCAGATCCTGGACATCGTGAAGCGCACCTATTGCGGCACCTTTGCGCTGCAATACATGCACATCTCGAACCCGGAAGAGGCCGGTTGGCTGAAAGAACGGATCGAAGGGTTCGACAAGGAAATCCGCTTTACGCAGGAAGGCCGTAAGGCGATCCTGAACAAGCTGGTCGAGGCCGAGGGCTTCGAGAAATTCCTGCACGTGAAATACATGGGTACCAAGCGTTTCGGCCTTGATGGCGGCGAAGCGCTGATCCCTGCGATGGAGCAGATCATCAAGCGTGGTGGTCAGCTGGGCCTGAAAGACATCGTGATCGGCATGCCCCACCGTGGCCGCCTGTCGGTTCTGGCCAACGTGATGCAGAAGCCCTACCGCGCAATCTTCAACGAATTCCAAGGCGATAGCTTCAAACCGGATGAAGTCGATGGCTCGGGCGATGTGAAATACCACCTTGGCGCCTCGTCTGACCGCGAGTTCGACGACAACAAGGTCCACCTGTCGCTGACCGCGAACCCCTCGCACCTTGAGGCCGTAAACCCAGTCGTTCTGGGGAAGGTCCGTGCCAAGCAAGAGCAGATGAACGACGTGAACCGCGATCAGGTTCTGCCGATCCTTTTGCACGGTGACGCGGCCTTTGCAGGTCAGGGCGTCGTGGCAGAAGGCTTCGGTCTGTCGGGTCTGGTCGGTCACAAGACTGGCGGCACGATGCATATCGTGGTGAACAACCAAATCGGCTTTACCACTGCGCCGCATTTCAGCCGTTCGTCGCCTTATCCGACGGATATCGCCCTGATGGTGGAAGCGCCGATTTTCCACGTGAACGGCGACGATCCCGAGGCCGTGGTCCACGCTGCCCGCGTTGCGACCGAGTTCCGTCAGAAGTTCCACAAAGATGTGGTTCTGGACATCTTCTGCTATCGCCGGTTTGGTCACAACGAAGGCGATGAGCCGATGTTCACCAACCCGATGATGTACAAGAACATCAAAAAGCATAAGACCACGCTGCAGCTGTATACCGAGCGTCTGGTCAAGGATGGCCTGATCCCGGAAGGCGAAATCGAAGACATGAAAGCGGCCTTCCAGGCCCACATGAATGAAGAGTTCGAAGCCGGTAAGGAATACAAGCCCAACAAGGCGGACTGGCTGGATGGACGCTGGTCGCATCTGGATCGGGGAGAAAGAAGAATATCAGCGCGGCAAGACAGATATCTCGACTGAAACCTTCACCGAGGTTGGTAAAGCGCTGTCGACCGCACCGGAAAACTTCCCGATGCACAAGACCGTTGGGCGTCTTTTGGACACCAAAGCGAAGATGTTTGAAACCGGCACCGGTTTTGACTGGGCAACCGCAGAAGCACTGGCTTTCGGCTCGCTTCTAACCGAAGGTTTCCCGGTCCGTCTGGCCGGTCAGGACTGTACGCGTGGCACGTTCTCGCAGCGCCACTCGGGACTGATCAACCAGGAAAACGAAGAGCGTTACTATCCGCTGAACAACATCCGCGAGGGTCAGGCCCATTACGAGGTCATCGATTCGATGCTGTCGGAATACGCGGTGCTGGGTTTCGAGTATGGCTATTCGCTGGCCGAACCCAACGCGCTGGTGATGTGGGAAGCCCAGTTTGGCGACTTCGCCAACGGCGCGCAGATCATGTTCGACCAGTTCATCTCGTCGGGTGAATCGAAATGGCTGCGTATGTCGGGTCTGACCGTCCTTCTGCCGCACGGCTTTGAAGGGCAGGGTCCGGAGCACAGCTCGGCCCGTCTGGAGCGTTTCCTGCAGATGTGTGGTGGCGACAACTGGATCGTGGCGAACTGCTCGACCCCGGCCAACTATTTCCACATCCTGCGCCGTCAGCTGCACCGCGGATACCGCAAGCCGCTGATCCTGATGACGCCGAAATCGCTTCTGCGCCACAAGCTCTGCGTGTCGGATGCCAAGGACTTCACCGAAGTTCCAGCTTCCACCGCGTGTTGTGGGATGATGGCGACCGTGACAACGGAACCGGTCGTTCCGAGGCCAAGCTGGTCAAGGACGACAAGATCAAGCGCGTCGTCATGTGCTCGGGCAAGGTCTATTATGATCTGCTGGAAGAGCGCGACAAACGCGGCATCAACGACGTCTATATCCTGCGTCTTGAGCAGTTCTATCCGTTCCCGGCCATGTCCTGCGTCAAGGAACTGGAGCGCTTCAAAGAGGCGGAGATCGTCTGGTGTCAGGAAGAACCGAAAAACCAAGGTTCGTGGACGTTCGTCGAACCGAATATCGAATGGGTGCTGACCCGCATCGGCGCGAAACATACGCGCCCGGTCTATGCCGGACGTCCGGCGGCGGCCTCGCCCGCAACGGGTCTGGCATCGACCCACAAAGCACAACAAGAAGCGCTGGTTGATGCCGCGCTGACCATTGAAGGGAAATAAACCATGAGCATTGAAGTACGTGTCCCCACGCTGGGCGAAAGCGTGACCGAAGCTACGGTCGCAACATGGTTCAAGAAACCCGGCGACGCCGTTGCCGTAGACGAGATGCTGTGCGAGCTGGAAACCGACAAGGTAACCGTCGAAGTGCCGTCGCCTGCCGCTGGTACGCTGGGCGAGATCGTCGCCGCCGAAGGTGAAACCGTTGGCGTTGACGCGCTGCTGGCCATGATCGGTGAAGGCGCGGGGGCGGCTTCTGCACCCGCCGCTGCCGAGGCCGCTCCGGCTGCAGCGCCTGCTGGCGACGCAGGTCAAGCTGTGGACGTCATGGTCCCCGCGCTGGGCGAAAGCGTCTCGGAAGCCACCGTTTCGACCTGGTTCAAGCAGGTTGGCGACGCCGTTCAGCAAGACGAGATGCTGTGCGAACTGGAAACCGACAAGGTATCGGTTGAAGTCCCGGCCCCCGCCGCTGGCGTTCTGACCGAGATCTTGGCCCCCGAAGGCACCACCGTTGATGCAGCCGCCAAACTGGCTGTTCTGTCGGCTGGCGGTGCGGTCGCCGCCGCTCCGGCTGCTGCTCCTGCCGCGGCTGCTGCACCTGCGGCGGCTGGCAAGGACGTGGAAGACGCGCCCTCGGCCAAGAAAGCATGGCAGAAGCTGGTCTGAACCCTGCTGACGTACAAGGTACGGGTCGCGATGGCCGCGTGATGAAACATGACGTTGCTGCCGCTCTGGCCGCGCCGAAAGCTGCGGCACCCGCTCCGG
>LLEO01000112.1_pt1 | contig 13703 bp, 19 predicted proteins | sample 595861 | NCBI WGS metagenome assembly LLEO01 (sample SAMN02919315, study PRJNA255460) | bioreactor metagenome | biome: chemostat; feature: culture 2012_25.1; material: sediment; isolation source: day35 25degC chemostat 2012 inoculated with Wadden Sea sediment taken from... | place: Germany: Bremen ... | reverse complement strand
GGCTGGACAGGCACGGGTGCGACTCCCTCATCCCGCCCCACGATCAAACGCCTGCATATCGCTGAAACCCGACGCCGACGCACCCGCGCCTGACGTCCCGTTCGTTTGATCCTGCGCTCCGTTTGCGCAAACCCCTCAGAAACCCTCTGGAAAATGTTGACTTGAAGCCCGCCATCCGGCACGCAAAGGCTTCTTTTTTTTGTAAAGGATACGACCATGATCCCGTCGCTTCTGCCGACCTATAACCGTGTAGACCTTGCTTTCGAGCGCGGTCAGGGCAGCTGGCTTGTTACGGATGGGGGCGAGCGATATTTGGATCTGGGCGCGGGCATCGCGGTGAATGCGCTGGGCCATGCCCATCCTGCGCTGGTTCAGGTTCTGGCCGAACAGGGTGCGAAGCTTTGGCATGTGTCGAACCTTTACAAGATCCCGCAGCAACAGAGGCTGGCGGATCAGCTGGTCGATCTGACCTTTGCGGACACAGTGTTCTTTACGAACTCGGGCACGGAAGCCTGTGAACTCGCCGTGAAAATGGCGCGGAAGTACTGGTCTGACAAAGGCGAGGAGCGCGCGCGGATCATCGGTTTTGACGGTTCGTTCCATGGCCGGTCGTCCGCAGGCATTGCCGCTGCAGGTGGCGAAAAGCTGACCGCAGGTTTCGGCCCGCTTCTGCCGGGCTTCACGCATCTGCCGTTCGGTGACCTTGATGGTCTGACCAATGAACTGGCCGAGGGCGACGTGGCCGCCGTGATCATCGAACCCGTACAGGGCGAGGGCGGCATTCGCCCCGTGCCGGATGACGAGCTGAAAGCTATCCGTGCCGCTTGTGACGATGCGGGCGCTTTGTTGATCTTTGACGAAGTACAGTGCGGCATGGGCCGGACCGGTAAGCTGTTTGCGCATGAGTTCTCGGGCGTCACGCCGGACATCATGATGGTTGCCAAAGGCATCGGCGGGGGCTTCCCGCTGGGCGCTGTTTTGGCGACCGAAGATGCGGCAAGCGGCATGGTCGCTGGCACCCACGGATCCACCTATGGCGGCAACCCTCTGGCCTGTGCGGTCGGCTCGAAAGTGACCGAGATCGTCGCCGATCCTGCGTTGCTTGCCGAGGTCAGCCGCAAGGCAGGTCTGTTCCGCCAGAAGCTGGAAGGCCTTGTGGCCGAGCACCCTGCTGTATTCGAAGAAGTGCGCGGGTCGGGCTTGATGCTGGGCCTGAAATGCAAGGCGACCAATATGGACGTGCTGGCGAAATGCTACGACGCACAGTTGCTGTGCGTGCCCGCGGGCGACAACGTGCTGCGCATCCTGCCCGCACTGACCATCGAAGACGAAGACATCTCGCAGGCGGTCACCCGCCTTGAAACCGCTGCCAAGCCGTGGAGGGCCAGAGCACATGACACATTTCCTTGACATTAACGCCACCGATACGAGCGACCTGAAAAACATCATCTCGGAAGCACACCGGATCAAAGCCGCGCGCGCAGGTCGCCCCAAGGGTGCATTGGATGACGAAAAGCCGCTGGACGGTCATATGGTTGCGCTGATTTTTGAAAAGCCCTCGACCCGGACCCGCGTCAGCTTTGATGTGGGCGTGCGCCAGATGGGTGGGCAAACCATGGTTCTGTCCGGCTCGGAAATGCAGCTGGGCCACGGCGAAACCGTTGCGGATACTGCGAAGGTTCTGTCGCGCTATGTCGACATGATCATGATCCGGACCTTTGAAGAGGCGACGCTGCTTGAGATGGCGGAATACGCTGACGTGCCGGTGATCAACGGGCTGACCAACCGCTCGCACCCCTGCCAGATCATGGCCGACATCCTGACCTATGAAGAACATCGCGGCTCGATCGAGGGCAAGAAAGTGGTCTGGGCCGGCGACGGCAACAATGTCTGCGCGTCCTTCCTGCATGCCGCGGGCCAGTTCGGGTTCGACCTGACCTTCACCGGGCCGGAATCGCTGGATCCGGAAATGGGTTTTGTCGAAGAAGCGCGCGCCAAAGGCGTGAATGTCGAGATTGTGCGCGATCCGGTGAAAGCCGTGGAAGGTGCCGACCTTCTGGTTGCGGACACGTGGGGGGGTCTCGATGCACGACGCGCCGTCCGCTCGTGAACGTCGCCACAACCTGCTGCGCCCCTATCAGATCAATGACGAGCTGATGGCGCACGCCAAACCCGACGCGCTGTTCATGCACTGCCTGCCCGCGCACCGGAAGAAGAAGTCACGAACTCGGTCATGGATGGTCCGCAATCGGTGATCTTCGACGAAGCCGAGAACCGGCTTCACGCGCAGAAGGCCGTGATGCGCTGGTGCTTGGGGAAGTAAGTTTCACCACCTGAAGAAAGGGTGCCCTAGCGGGGCAATCCTTTCCAGTTCATGTGGCCAGATACGCCATTTCTGATCACCGGCATTGTGGCTTTTGGACCGACAGAAGAAGAGCTCCCGAAGGTGTCTTCGGGGGCTCTTTTCGTAATCCAAATCGCCAACGGGAGCTGTGCAGGGAAAAGTTGTATTTGGTGCCAACCGGTCTTTTTGGGTACTGTCGAAAGGCGAAGCTACTGCGCACATTCTCAGGGGGGAAGCATGCCCGACCAAGAAGCCAGCAATAACCTCTCTTCGGCGTTCGCCGCGCGTGGAAATGACGTGCTTGAAGCAAAATACGATGAATGGGCCGAGACGTATGACGCAGACAATGCGGCGATGGGATTTCGGCTTCCCGTGCTGGCGTCGGCGTTTTTTGCAAGGTGGGTTCCAACGGGCGGGAAGGTTCTTGATGCCGGTTGCGGCACAGGCTTGGCGGCCGAGAACCTTTGGATCCTCGGGTATCGCGACTTGGTAGGGATCGATCTATCAAATGCGATGTTAGACAAGGCGCGGGAAACGGACGTTTTTTCCGAGCTGCATCGCATGGTTATGGGCGAGATGTTGGACTTTACGACCGACACGTTTTCGGGTGCAATCGTAACCGGTGTTTTCACAGAAGGACATGCGCCCCATTCGAGCTTTGATGAGCTGATCCGTGTCGTGAAACAAGGTGGCTACATTGTTTTCAACGTACGCGAGGATATCTATCAGGAACACGGTTTCCGCGAAAAGATGGACAGCCTTGAAGTCGAAGGGCTCTGGAAGCTTTCCGAGAGAAGTGAAGCGTTTCGCCCGTTCACGATCAGCGAGCCTCATGTTATTGCCCGGATTTTCGCGTACCAGGTTGCGTCGTGAACTGAAGTCCACAGTTGTCAAACACGCGCAGGACGTTTGAAGCCCCACGGCTATCAAATCTACCGTTGTCTACTGAAAAGGACGCCGCAACGGGCGCCCTTTGTCGTTGGTCTGTTCTGTGGATCACGCCACGAGGGCGTTCAGCAGATAGAAGATCACTGCCGACATTGTCGCTGCGGCGGGTACTGTGATCACCCATGCTGCCACGATGGTCATGAAGTGCGAGCGGCGTACCAGCTTGCGGCGGCGGCGTTCTTCCGGTGGCACGCGTTTCACTTCGGGGCGTGCGGCCATGGATTTGCGCAGGCGGCGCTCCATGTGGAATTCGCGATAGAAGCCGACGCCAAAGACGCCGCCCACAGCAATGTGGGTCGAGCTGACGGGCAGGCCCAGCCAGCTGGCGACGATCACGGTGATCGCTGCCGAAAGCGCAACGCAATAGGCGCGCATCGGGTTCAGTTTGGTAATCTGGCTGCCCACCATCCGGATCAGTTTCGGGCCGAACAGCATCAGGCCAAAGCTGATCCCGAACGCACCAATGACCATGACCCCATGTGGGGATTGAAACCTTGGCGGCGAAGTCGCCCACGCTTTCTACATGCACGATGGCGGCCAGCGGACCGACAGCGTTTGCCACGTCGTTGGCGCCGTGCGCGAAGGACAGCAGTGCGGCCGAGAAAATCAGCGGCAGGGCAAAGAGTGTCTTCAGCGACTTGGTGCGGTTCTCAAGCCCTTCAGCCTGACGGGCGATGAGCGGCGCGGTAACGACGTAAGCGACGGCCCCAACTGCCGCGCCAATCAAAAGCGCTGTGCCGAGGTCGATCTTGACGACCCGCTTCAGGCCTTTGATCGACAGATATGCACCAAAAGCAGCGGCCATGATCCCGATCAGGATCGGCACCCAGCGTTTGGCAGCGGCGATCTTGTCTTCCTGATAAACAATCTTGTGTTTGATCAGGGCCAGGAACATGGCGGCAACGACGCCCCCCAAAACCGGAGAGATCACCCAACTTGCAGCGATCTTGCCCATGGTGGGCCAGCTGACGGCGGCAAATCCCGCGGCTGCGATGCCCGCGCCCATGACGCCGCCCACAACCGAGTGTGTGGTCGATACAGGCGCGCCAACCCACGTGGCAAGGTTTACCCACATCGCCGACGAAATCAGCGCAGCCATCATCGCCCAGACAAATGTGCGCGAGTGCTCAAAGCCTGACGGATCGATGATTCCCCTTCGAAATGGTCGACACAACGTCACCACCTGCCAGCAGCGCGCCAGCGCTTTCAAACAGTGCAGCAATCACGATGGCGCCACCCATTGTCAGCGCGTTCGCACCCACCGCAGGCCCCATGTTGTTTGCTACGTCGTTTGCGCCGATGTTCAGCGCCATATAGGCGCCGAAGGCGGCGGCGATCACGACAACCAGCGATGTGGGGGTCTGACCAAAGAACACAGCCGCACCCAGGGCAGCAATCACGATGAACGCCAAAGCCACGCCCATGCCGACCAGCGGACGCGCCACCAGTTGGGTTGCATATTCCACCTGGGTGATCTTGTTCAGGTCCTTGTCCAGTGTCTTCCACTGGTTGCCGCTATTCTCGCCGCTCATGTCCCATCCTCGCAAGCTGCTTGTCACACGGTCGTTACACGACCGTCACAATTCAGCGCCCGCGCTAGCTTGTCAGGCCAACGATTGCAACAGATTCTGTGATGGAAATGCCATGTGGCGTAGGGAAATTAGAAATCGCGCAACAGTTTGCGCAAACCTTTTTCCTGGACCATTCCGGCAGCCTCTTCGGGCGACACCCACGCACGGGTGCGTTCGTCGGCCTCGGGAAAGTCGTTTTCCAGCTTCTTGACCTTCATCGGAAATACCGTGGCGGAACAGCGCGTCAGGCTGCCGTCATCCAGTTCCTTGGGGTAGCTGTATTCGCCGATCGGGGCGCGATCCAGTTGACCTTTCTTGACGCCAGCCTCTTCCCAGGCTTCCTGAGCAGCGGCTTCGGCGTCATTCACGCCTTCCATTGGCCAGCCCTTGGGCAGGATCCAGCGTCCGGTTCCACGAGACGTCACAAGCAGAACTTCCTTGTCATCGCCTTGGCCACGATAGCACAGCGCCGCAACCTGAGGACGGCTGGGGCGTTTCAGCATTGGCGATAGGACTTCGTCCCAAGCTTGTTTCAAAAGCGACGACATGGTGGGCCTGCGGTATTCTTGCTCGTTCTTATATATGTTGCGCTGTTAAATAGCTGATTGCGACTGAATTGCAAGTAAATGGGCCGTGATCAGGTATTTAGGGCCGGTTTATGTGGCTATTTGCCCCTCGGTTTGGCGCGTAGGGTCGGGTCCGCGACCGTGGGATCCTCGGGCCAGGGGTGTTTTGGGTAGCGCCCGCGCATGTCCTTGCGCACATCGGCATAGCTGGTGGCCCAGAAGTTCGGGATGTCCGTCGTTGTCTGTACCGGTCGGCGCGCGGGTGACAGCAATGTCACGCGCAAAGGGGTTTTGCCCACTGTGGGATGGCGGGTGACGCCGAACATCTCTTGCAGGCGCAGGCTGATCTCGGGCGTGTCGCCGGAATAGTCGATGGGCGTCTTGTGCCCCAAGGGCGTGATGAAATGAGCTGGCGCCTCGGCATCCAGTCGCGACATCTGGTTCCAGTCCAGCATCGCGCGCAGGGCATCGAGTATCTCGAACTTCTTCCAGTCGGCGGTGGTTTTCACGCCAGACAAGTGTGGCAGAAGCCAGTCCTCGAGCGTGCCCATCAATGTGGGCTCGGTCATCTCGGGCAGGCTGTCCCCACCGGTCCGCACAAGCTCGACCCGTGCGATGAAGCGCTTGGCGGCGTCCGAGGGCCGCAACCCCAGATCGCGCACACCGTCGAGCATCGCTTGCGCCACGATATCTTTAGGCGCGTCCTTCCAGATCCGGTCATCCAGCACCACCGCGCCCAGATATTCCTGTCGCCGCGCAATCACACGCCCCTCGCGCTTGGACCACGCACAACTGTCGACCCAGCGGATCTGATCTTCAAACAGCTCTCGCACTTCGCCTTCGCTGATCTGGGTCGCTTGCCTTATCCGCGCCTCGCGCGGGTTGCCGTCCGTGTCGGTGATCACCAGCAAGCGCGATCCGGCCAGCACGTCGCCTTCGTCCATGACGGCACCCTTGCCGCCGGACATTACAAAACGCGGGATGTCACCGGGGCGGCGCAAGGCCACCCGGTCGGGATAGGCCAAAGCCGCCATCTGTGCTGTGCATAGATCAGGGCACGCATCCCCCTGCCATCCGGCGCAGGCGCTTGGCTTCGGTTCGGATGCGTTCAATACCACCCCGGTTCGCCTGAATGCCTCGTTTCGCAGCAAAGCCTTTCGGATCGCGGATCGCCTCAAGCCGAAGGGTCAGGTCCATCGACGCGCCACGGGGCAGGGGGTCGCGGTCGCTCCAAAGCGCGGCCAGATCGGCGGCGTCCGGGGCCGGCGATCAGCAGCATATGCCCAAGGCGCGGATGCAGGGGAAGGCGCGCCAGTTTCGTTCCGTGATCTGTGATCCGCCCAGCATCATCCAGCGCGCCAAGCCCGCGCAAAAGCGCCTGCGCTTCGGCCAATACGCCCGTATTGGGCGGTGTCAGAAACGCCAATCCCGACCCATCCGGGCTGCCCCAGCCAGCCAGTTCCAACGCCAAGGGGGCAAGGTCTGCGGTTTCAATCTCGGCAGGCGCGAAGGGGGGCATCCCGCCATCCTCGCCCTTGGTCCAAAGCCGATAGCATGTGCCGGGGGCGACACGACCCGCACGGCCACGGCGCTGTTCGGCTTCGGCCTTCGATACGCGTTCGGTCACCAGTCGCGACATGCCAGAGCCAGGATCAAACCGCGCCCGCCGCGCCTGTCCGGCATCCACCACCACACGAATGTCCTGAATGGTCAGCGAGGTCTCTGCAATCGCGGTTGCCAGCACGATCTTGCGTCCGTCTTTCGCGGGTTGAATGGCTGCGCGCTGCGCGGCGAAATCCATCGCGCCATAAAGCGTGTGCAGGTGGCAGTTGCTTGGGAGCCGCCCCTTTAGCGCGGCTTCACAGCGGCGGATTTCACCTTCGCCGGGCAAGAAGACCAGCACCCCGCCCTCGGTTTCGGCCAACGCGCTCAGCACCAGATCTGCGGTGGCTTCCGGCAACCGCGCGCCCTTCGACAAAGGCCGCTCAAGATGCCGTGTTTCGACCGGAAAGGCCCGCCCCTCGGACCGCACGATCGGCGCGTCGTCCAATAGTCGTGCCACCGGGTCGGCGTCCAGTGTGGCGGACATCACAACCAGTTTCAGGTCATCCCCGCAGCGCGCCCCATCGCTTCCCCATGTCAGCGCCAGCCCCCAAATCGGCGTTCAGAGAGCGCTCGTGAAACTCGTCAAAGATCACCGCGCCGACGCCCTCGAGCGAGGGGTCAGATTGCAGCATCCGCGTCAGGATGCCCTCGGTCACAACCTCGATCCGGGTGGATTTGGATACCTTTGCCTCGCCGCGAATGCGATAGCCCACGGTTTCTCCGGTTTTCTCGCCCAGCGTCTGCGCCATTCGTTCGGCGGCCCCACGCGCAGCCAAGCGTCGTGGCTCTAGCATGATCAGCTGTCCGTCAAAGGCTCCCGCTTTGAGCATCTCCAACGGCACGACCGTCGTCTTACCCGCGCCCGGGGGTGCCATCAGCACTGCGCGGCCCTGTTCCCGCAGCGCCTGAAGCAGTGCAGGAATGGCGTCGTGTATGGGCAATTGGACCGTCATTCCGTCCTTATCCGACGCCCTGCACGTCGGGTCCAGCCCAGATCACACCGCACATCGGCGCTAACATCCGCCGAGGCTCTGGACAGGGGCGTTTCGGCACGGCATGAACAGACCCGGAAAAAGGGAGGCGACATGGATATTCAGGATCTGGCCAAACGGGTGATTGCAGGCGAACGCCGTGCGTTGCACGTGCCATCACGCTGGTGGAAAGCGGCCGCGCCGATCACCGCGCGCAGGCGGTCGAGCTTCTGGAAGCCACTGCGCCTGAAAACCGCCAGGCCCTGCGCATCGGTCTGTCCGGAACGCCCGGCGTTGGTAAATCGACCTTCATCGAAGCCTTCGGTATGTTCCTGATTGAAAAGGGCCTGAAAGTTGCGGTGCTGGCTGTGGATCCCAGCTCGGCGCGCTCGGGCGGGTCCATTCTGGGCGACAAGACCCGCATGGAAAGCCTGAGCCGCGAGAAGAACGCCTTTATCCGCCCCCTCGCCGTCGCAGGCGCAAATGGGCGGGGTGGCCCCGCCGCACCCGCGAGGCCGTGGCGCTGTGTGAAGCCGCAGGATTTGACATCGTGCTGATTGAAACCGTGGGCGTCGGCCAATCCGAAACCATGGTCGCCGAGATGTCGGACCTGTTCCTTTTGCTGCTGGCCCCTGCCGGCGGAGACGAGCTGCAAGGCGTGAAGCGCGGCATCATGGAGATCGCCGACGTGATCCTGGTGAACAAGGCAGACGGGCCGCTGAAAGAAACCGCGATGCGCACCTGTGCGGACTATGCAGGTGCCCTGCGCTTGTTGCGCAAGCGTGTTTATGACCCCGAAGGCTTCCCCAAGGCGTTGATGGTATCCGCCGTTACCCATGATGGACTGCCCCAAGCGTGGGAGACGATGGAAGAGCTGGTCGCATGGCGGCGCGAGCATGGCCACTGGGAAAAGCGCCGCGCCGCGCAGGCCCGTCATTGGTTCGAAGAAGATCTGCGCATCGGCCTGTTGTCTGCACTGGAAACCGGCAGCGCCGCGCGCGGATTGACGCGCTGGGCGGGCAGGTGGCGGCAGGCGAATTGTCCGCCTCGCGCGCTGCGGACGAGATGCTGGCCTTCTTAAAAACTGGCGTCTGACAGTTGAAATATAGCGCTCTGCCATCAGGGGTTGATTGGCGCCAACAGCTGGGTTAGCGTAACCTCGAAACATGCAGGAGAATGCAGGATGAATCAGTTCAGGACCCCACCGCGACACTAGACGCTGGTCCTGTTGGGCTGCCGTTAGCCCCGATTATCCTTTGTATTACCCTTTAGCGCACGGAGCGCACCATGTTTCGGTTTTTCGAAAATCTTATCGACCCATTCCGTCCTTCGTCGGACGAAACACCTCCCACCACGCTGTGGCCCTATCTGAAATCACAATATGACGGTTTCGGTAGGCTGATGGCGTTCATGGCCATGTCGGGCGTCATCGTCGCCCTGATTGAAACCAGCCTGATCTTCTACTCGGGTCGCGTGATCGACCTGATGGATAGCAGTACCACCGAAAGCTTCTTCGCCTCCCACGGGTTTGAGCTGCTGCTGGCCGCCCTGTTTATCCTCTTCCTGCGTCCTGCCACCATCGGGCTGAACCACCTGCTGCTGGAGCAAACCCTTGTGGGCAACCTGCACGATCAGGTCCGCTGGCGGGCGCATAAGCATCTGCTGGGGCAAAGCATGGGCTTTTTCCAGAATGACTTTGCCGGGCGATTGTCCAACCGCGTGATGCAGTTGGGTGGCGCGGTCGAGGATGGCACCTATATGGCGTTCGAAGGCATCTGGTTCGCCCTGACCTATGTCATCGCCGCGGCCATGATCCTCAGCCAGATCGACCCGCGCCTTGCGGTGCCTTTGTTGATTTGGCTGGTGCTTTACGTGGCCTATACGCGTTGGATTGCCCTGCGCGTGGCGTCCGCGTCGGAAAAATGGTCTGACGCGCGGTCGCTTCTGTCGGGGCGGATCGTCGATGCCTATGCCAATATCGAAAGCGTCAAACTGTTCTCTCAGGGTGAAAGCGAAGAACGCTATGTCCTGTCTGCCCTCAAGCGCCACCGCCTGCGGTTCCAGCGCTTCCTGCGCCTGATGACGGAACTCAGCTTTGGCCTGAACGTGCTGAACGGGCTTCTGATCACCGGCGTTCTGGGCACCTCGATCTGGTTCTGGACCCGCGGCGTCGTCACCGTGGGCGAGGTTGCTGCGGCTTCGGCCCTGACCATTCGTCTGAACGGCATGTCCGGCTGGATCATGTGGGTCACGGTGCGTCTGTTCGAACATGCGGGCGTGATCCGTGAAGGGCTGCGCTCGATCTCGGTCGAACATGAGGTGGTTGATGCTCCGAACGCCCCGGCGCTGGCGCTGACCAAGGGCGAGATCCAGTTCGACGGGGTTGACCCATCACTATGGAAAAGGCTCGGGTGGGTTGGACAACGTGACACTGGCGGTGCATCCGGGCGAGAAGGTTGGTCTGGTTGGGCGCTCGGGTGCGGGCAAATCCAGCCTTGTGAATCTGCTTCTGCGTTTTCGCGATCCGGAAGGCGGGCGCATCCTGATCGACGGTCAGGACGTGGCGGGGCGTGACGCAAGACAGCCTGCGCGCGCAGATCGGGGATGGTCACGCAAGACAGCTCGCTGCTGCATCGATCCGTGCGGGGCTAACCTGCTCTACGGTCGTCCCTCGGCCAGTGAGGCCGAGATGATTGCCGCCGCCGAACGGGCCGAGGCGCATGCCTTCATCCAGTCGCTGGAAGACCCGAAAGGGCGCACCGGTTATGACGCCCATGTGGGGCGAGCGCGGTGTGAAACTGTCGGGTGGTCAGCGTCAGCGTGTCGCCATCGCACGCGTGATGTTGAAGAACGCGCCTATTCTGGTGCTGGACGAAGCCACCTCGGCGCTGGACAGCGAGGTCGAGGCCGCGATCCAGAAAACGCTCTATGGGATGATGGAGGGCAAAACCGTGATTGCCATCGCGCACCGCCTGTCCACCATCGCCCAGATGGACCGGATCGTGGTGCTGGATCAGGGCCGGGTGATCGAAGACGGCAGCCATGATGAACTTCTGGCCGCCAAAGGGATCTATGCCGGTCTGTGGGAGCGCCAATCCGGCGGTTTCCTAGCCGAAGAGTAAACAATTGCGGTGGGGCGGAAATTTCCTGCCCCCGCTGCCCCGCGACTCACTTGACGTCCCCCGATAAGGCGTCTATTCACCGCGGACGGAATTCGGGGCGCTGCCGTGGCAGTGCCCGTTTGTATTGACCGGCTGGACGTGAGCGGCGCGAGGGCGCGCTGAAATCTCACCAATCTGGCCCGAGAGAGCAAGGATAAGAGCCATGTCGCGTGTTTGCGAACTGACCGGAAAAGGCCCGATGACTGGCAACAATGTCAGCCACGCCAAAAACAGAACCCGCCGCCGGTTTCTGCCGAACCTGAACGACGTGACGCTTCAGTCGGAAGCACTGGGTCGCGCATTCAAACTGCGCATCTCGGCTGCTGCCCTGCGTTCGGTTGACCACCGTGGTGGTCTGGACGCGTTCCTGGCAAAAGCCAAAGACGTTGAGCTGTCGGCCAACGCTCTGAAGATCAAGAAAGAAATCGCGAAAGCTCAGGCAGCCGCCTAAGCCCCGCGCTTTTCTGGATCGACCAGATTTTGAACCGCCCCGGCCCTTGGCTGCGGGCGGTTTTCGCGTGTGCCCTACCTGTTACATTTTGTCACTTGTCGCCCCTGAAAAAGCGGCATAGCTAGGGGACATGATCCGTGCGGTATTTGCATATGTTCTGGCCTTTGCGCTGACAATCACCAGCTTTGCGCTGGCGGATGCCCGTGGTGAAAACCCGGATATGAATGGTGCGTTCGAAATGGTGCTGTGTACCGGTACCGGCATGACCACCATCACGCTTGGTCCCGATGGCGAGCCCATCGAATCGGTGCACCTGTGCCCCGATGGCACGTCGATCTTTGCGGCCTCATTTTTCCTTCCATCCCTGGATATGCCCGAAACACGGGTGATTGCGCGCATCGTCCCTTCGCGTGCTGTCGCCATGCCGGGTCGGGATGAACTGTCCCCGTCTGCCCGAGGTCCCCCGGCGCTGGTCTGATCCCTTCAATCAAGACCAATCCAAAGACCAAAGGAAAAGACCATGTTCCGTATGAAAACCGTTCTGGCTGCCGGTGCAGCTGCCCTTCTTTCCATGCCTGCTTTCGCGGGTGACATCATGATCAACGACGCCTATGCGCGTGCTTCGGGCATGAATGCCAAGGCCGGTGCCGCCTTCTTCCAGATCATGAACCACGGCGCAGAAGATGATCGCCTGATCGCCGCGAAATCTGATGCCGCCAAGCGGGTCGAGCTGCATACCCACAAAGATTTGGGTGACGGCGTAATGAAGATGATGGAAGTCGAAGAGGGCTTCCCCATTGCCGCTGGCGGCATGCACGCGCTGAAGCGCGGTGGCGACCACGTGATGTTCATGGGCCTGAACGTGCCCTTCGTGGATGGCGAAACCCCTGACTGTGACGCTGGTGTTTGAAAAAGCCGGTGAATTGACCGTCGAGATCCCGGTCGATCTGAATCGCAACCCGATGGGTGGCGGCATGCAGCACGGCAAGCCTGAAGATGGCAAAATGGGCGAGGGTCAAGGCACTATGAACCACGGCGCTGCGGGCTCCAACTAAGGACAGCCATTCAGAATTGGGGGTGCGGGGCGATTATGCGTCCCCAGCCCCGTGCCCCTTTAGGGGGTTCGTCACCCTCGGATGGCCGTAGCGTATCGCTGCGGCCTTTCCTTTTTGGCGGACTAGCCCAATACCTCGTCCACCCAAGCGGGGACGATCGTAGTCGCGGGGCCGAAGCGTGCATCGTCAAAGATGCCAGCTGTGTCTGAGGGTTCCAGATTTAGTTCCAGCGTCGGAATGCCCATGGCGCGTGCTTCGCCCACAAACCCAGCGGCGGGATAGACCGTGCCCGAGGTGCCGATGGCGACGAACAGGTCCGCCTCGCCCAACGCGGTATAGATCACGTCCATCTGATAAGGCATCTCTCCGAACCAGACGATATCGGGGCGGGTACGCGGAGCGCTGCAACTAGGGCAGGGGGCAGAAGGTGACATCTCGCGCGGGGCGGGCCAGCGATGGTCGCACCGCGCGCAGAGTGCCCCCGCCAGTTCCCCATGCATATGGATCACATCTGTCGCGCCGCCGCGTTCGTGCAGGTCGTCGACGTTCTGCGTAACCAGCGTCACGCGGCCTGTGTGCTGGGCTTGCAAGCGGCCCAACGCGTCATGGGCAGCGTTGGGGGCAGCGTCCAGACAATTGGCGCGTCGCGCGTTATAGAACGCGTGCACCAGCGCGGGATCACGGGCAAAGCCTTCGGGCGTTGCCACGTCTTCCAGATCGTATTTCGTCCAAAGCCCGTCGACGTCGCGAAACGTTCCCAACCCGCTTTCAGCCGAAATGCCAGCGCCGGTCAGGATCAGGATATGTGTCATTTAAAGCCGCCATAGATGTCCATTGCCTTTTGCAACAGATCAAGCAACGCGGCCACTTGCAAGGGATCCTGCGCGGCGATCTCGCCTTGGGCGGCGAAATTGGCCACGCGCTGTTCGCCCTGTGCAACGGCCTCGAGGTCCTGCCACGTAAAGCCAAGCCGCACTGGCGCCAGCGGCATCGACCCAGCGACCATCGCCGCGCGAGCCTGCGAGACGGTC
>LLEO01000111.1_pt1 | contig 13792 bp, 13 predicted proteins | sample 595861 | NCBI WGS metagenome assembly LLEO01 (sample SAMN02919315, study PRJNA255460) | bioreactor metagenome | biome: chemostat; feature: culture 2012_25.1; material: sediment; isolation source: day35 25degC chemostat 2012 inoculated with Wadden Sea sediment taken from... | place: Germany: Bremen ... | reverse complement strand
CGATCACCTGCGCGCGGCCGGGATGGACTGCTGGCTTCTGGGCAAGACGCATATGAAGGTCGATGCGGAAGGGATGAAACGCCTTGGCATCGCACCCGACAGCGTCATCGGTGCGCGTCAGGCCGAATGCGGCTTTGACGTTTGGGTCCGCGACGATGGGCTGTGGGCGGAAGGGCCGGATGGGTTCTATGACGAAAAGCACTCTCCCTATAATGCGTACCTAAAGTCGAAGGGTTACGAGGCCGAGAATCCGTGGTCGGTCAATGCCAATGCGGGCGTCGAGGGTGGAGAAATCGCCAGCGGCTGGATGTTCGACAATGCCGACAAGCCCGCCAATATCCGCGAGGAAGACAGCGAAACCGCGTGGCTGACATCGGAAACCCTGCGCTTCATGGATCAGGCCAAGGGGCCGTGGTGCGCGCATGTCAGCTATATCAAACCGCATTGGCCCTACATCGTGCCCGCGCCCTATCACGACATGTTCGGGCCGGATGACGTACCCCCGGCGGTGCGCTCGGACGACGAACGCCAGAACGCGCAGCCCGTCTTTGACGCCTTCATGCACAACAAGATCGCCGCGGCCTTTCAACAGGACGAGGTCCGCCGCAAAGTGATTCCCGCCTATATGGGGCTGATCAAGCAATGCGACGATCATCTGGGGCGTATTCTGGATCATCTGGACGCCACCGGGCAGGCCGATGACACGATGATCGTGCTGACCTCTGACCATGGGGATTATCTGGGCGATCACTGGCTGGGCGAGAAGGATTTGTTCCACGAACCATCCGTGAAAGTGCCGCTGATCATCGCCGACCCTCGCGCGTCCGCCGATGCCACGCGTGGCACCACCTGCGACGCGCTGGTCGAGGCGATCGACCTTGCCCCCACCTTTGTCGAGGTTGCTAGCGGAGACGTGGCCGATCACATTCTGGAAGGTCGCAGCCTTATGCCGTGGTTGCGGGGTGAGACACCGGATTGGCGTGATTTTACAATCAGCGAGTACGATTATTCGTCCACACCGGTCTGCGAGAAACTGGGCGTCAGCCCCCGCGACGCGCGTTTGTTCATGGTCTTCGATGGACGCTTTAAACTGATGCACGCGGAAGGCGGCTTGCGCCCGATGTTATTCGATCTGGACACCGACCCGGACGAGCTGAACGATCTGGCGCGTGGCAACACCCATCAGGACCAGATCGCGCGGCTATACGACATGCTCGGCAAATGGGGCCGCCGGATGAGCCAACGTGTCACCAAATCCGACGCCCAGATCGAAGCGGGGCGCGGCCGGTCGATGCGCCGTGGCATTCTGCCCTTCCTGAAAGACGGCTCCGAAGTACCGGACGAGCTGACCGCCGCTTATCGCGGCCCAGCCCCGGACAACCATGTGCAGGACGACGAGGCGTGATCCGGGCGCATCTGGCCACCTTTCCGAAACGACAACACTTGCTGCTGGACGCCGTCAAAAGCATCGCGCCGCAGGTGGACAAGGTCTTTGTCTGCCTGAACGAATACACCGCACCGCCGCCCGGCTTGGACACAATCCCCAACGTCGAGGTTATGATCCCGGACGCGGATCTGAAAGACGCGGGCAAATTCGCGTTTCCGGTAGCGGCGGATGACATCGTCTTCACCATTGATGACGACATCATCTATGCCGGTGACTATGTGGCGCGTACGCTCGCCTTCACCGACAGGCTGGACCTCGCGACAAATACGCTTGGATATCAAGCGCATGCCTTTGTTTTCAAAAAGCAGCAAGACAGCTTTGGCTGGCGGAACTTTGCGTTTGGGAAGAAGTGCCCTCAGATCTTCAAGGTCGACCTTCTGGGCACCGGGACCGCGTGTTTTCTGGGCAAGAACTGCCCGACATTGGCCGAAATTCACCCCTGCGCCGGGTTTGTCGATCTGCGGTTCTCACGGCTTCAGACAAAGGCGGGCGTGACCATGTGGGCGCTGCCCCGGGACGAGGGATACCTGACCAACAACCTGCCGGACGCGCTGTGGGAAACCTCGCTATTCAACACGGTGAACCTGAAGCGCCCCGAAAACTTGAAGCGCGAGGTGCGCCAGCTGTTGCAGGAACGCACGCCGCATTCCGGGCTGAAGCTAGACAAGGTCCTGAAAGAGCGCAGCGCATAAAAAAAACCGGCCAGACGACGCGCACCCGGCCGGTTTCATTAAAGCACGATCTTAGTAAGCCATACGGAAGTATTCGGCTTCGTAGATGTTGGTCATCCCGGTGCCGCAGAAGGCCATGACCCCGTTCGAGGTCCCGTCAATTGTGCCTCCAGCGATCAGGGACGCACCTTGGATACCGTCCGCATTCGCCGTGAAATCAATGTTGCCGGCCGCGATCATCTGGCTGCCGTAAATGTTGATCTTCGACGTCAACGAGATGCCACCCAATGTCAGCAGAACAGACCCACCGCCATCAGCACAATTGTCATTCTTCCCAAGCGTGATGCTTGAGGGCGAGGTGATGGATTTCGTGTCCTTGTTGGTGGTCGCAATAACCGAGTTGGTGATCTTCAGCGCCTGACCGAACTTAACAGTACAGCTGGTTACGATCACCACACTGTCGATGGCCGTTGGCTCGTCGATCGTCAGCACACCATTACTGCCGCAGCCAACAACATGAACCCGATCTTTGGTCAGATCCGACATCATGAGTTTGTCGCTGTTTTTGAGGGTGATGTATTTCACGGCATCCAGCGGATCAACAAAGTCTGGCAGGTATTCAGGGTCGCGGTCTTTCAGACCCTGGATCATAAAGGGCAGCTTGTTGATGATGCGCAGGCGGTAATAGCCTTCACGCAGTGCCGCTTGCAGACCCTCGTTGCTTTCCCAGCCCGAACGCGGCAAATCGATATTTTCCATATCCGGCATGGACACGACGGTGCCGGTTTCGAACGAGTTGTTGCTGTTCACAGACACATAGTCATTCGAGTGGATGCAGAAGCCGTTCTTGTAGGCGTTGTTCGACTGCACATCGATACGCTCGTCAGATACGAAGCCTTCGCGGAAACAGGTGGGGCGGAAGGTGGTGAACACCGACTGGACCGACATGTCATAGTTCACATAGCCCAACACGCGCAGGACGAAGGTCGACACAGGGTTCGACTTCGAATTCAGACGCGTCGAATAGACATGGACAGCCGATCTGGAATTGGCGCTGGGGGTGAACTTCTCGGTCGAGGGGTCCCATTTACCGAAGGTGATGTCTTTTGCTTCAATGACATCGCCATACGTCGCTTTCGGCATACTTGCTTGAACCAATGCCAGCGCTTGTGTTTTCGCTTTGGCGGGGATCGGTTTCAAAATCACGGCGATACAGCGCCGCATGCGCCGTCAAGTCGGCCGAGATCTGCAGCTGCGTGCGCGCCGTCATCAGGTTGTGCATGTCGATCGCCAGACCTCCGACCAGAACGATCGCAGCGAAAAGGAACAATCCGAAAATCGTGATGGCTCCGTTTTCATCTTGTCTGAAGCGGCGAATGCGGCGGAGGGCGGAAGAGGTTTGGGTCATGGCGGTCACATTAATACTCTACGAAATGTTGCGATTGGGCAGAGATCGAGAAGCCTGTAAGAATATTGAACTTTCCATTAAAGATCAGATCTGACACCGGAATCGACGCCGTTGTCGTGATCACCCCGGTCGACGAATTGATGGTGGTCTTTACCGTCCCATTGCTCGAAAAGCCCGAAATCCGATCTTTGATATAGGTCTGCGTGGCGGCCTCAGCCGCGGCTTTTTCGAGCCCGCCTCCGATGCGTCCAACCGACAAAGCGCGGTTCGCGTCTTGAACAACGCGCATCATGATCGATTGCTTATAGAACACGAAGGACGCGTTAATGATCAGAATGAAAATCATGAATAGCGCCGGCAGCCACAAAACCGTCTCAACGGTTGCAGTCCCATCCTCGTTCAAGATTTTATCTTTGGTTCGCTTATTCATCTCACCTGCTCAGGATTCGAAAGCTCAATACCGTTTAAACTTTAACTGGTAACTTTGCCGTCAAGAAGGAAAAAAGAGCCAGGAATGTGTGCAAAATGTGGCATTTCACCCAATCACCTGTACTTTTGTATAGGTTACCGTATCGCACCTGCCTAAAAGGTTAAAATCAGCGGCACACAGCCGTCACATTTCGGCCCAACAACCATGTCGACACGAATCGGCCAAAGCTTTGATCCGGGTGAAAATTCCACTGTAATGAGAGAGTGGTGCCCAGAAGAGGACTCGAACCTCCACGTCCATACGGACACTAGCACCTGAAGCTAGCGCGTCTACCAATTCCGCCATCTGGGCACGGGTTGGTGAAGGGGGATTTAGTGTGACCGGTGGAGAGTGTCAACAGCATTTCTTTGCTTTTCTGCGATTCCGTTTGCGCCTTGCCGAAACGCGCTTTGAAAGCTATGCAAAAGCCAAGGAATTCAAGGAGAGCTTCCATGTCCAAGCTGGTCACGATTTATGGCGGTTCGGGTTTTGTCGGGCGCTATATCGCCCGCCGCATGGCTAAGCAGGGCTGGCGCGTCCGCGTTGCCGTGCGCCGTCCGAACGAAGCGCTGTTCGTAAAACCCTATGGTGCCGTCGGTCAGGTCGAGCCGATCCTGTGCAACATCCGCGATGACAACTCGGTCCGCGCCGCGATGCAAGGTGCAGATGCAGTTGTGAACTGCGTGGGTGTCCTGAACTCGATCGGGAAGAACAGCTTTGACGCGGTACACCATGACGGCGCAGGCCGCGTGGCCCGGATCGCAAGCGAAGAAGGCGTAGGCCAGTTGGTTCAACTGTCGGCCATCGGCGCGAATGCAGACAGCGACAGCGAATACGCCCGCACCAAGGCGCAAGGCGAAGCAGATGTTCAAGCCGCCTTCCCCGGCGCCGTGATCCTGCGTCCCTCGGTTATCTTCGGAACCGACGACCAGTTCTTCAACCGTTTTGCCAACATGACCCGCTTTGGGCCGGTCCTGCCAATCACCGGCGGCAACACCAAGTTCCAGCCGGTTCACGTGGACGACGTGGCCAAAGCTGCCGAGATGGCCGCTCTGGGTCAGGTCGAGGCTGGCATCTACGAACTGGGCGGCCCCGATGTGGAAACCCTGCGCGAGTCGATTGACCGGATGCTTGAAGTGACTCAGCGTCGTCGCCTGGTTCTGAACCTGCCCTTCGGCATTGCGCGCCTTCAGGCCGGGATCTTTGACCTGATCCAGTGGATCTCGGGCGGGCTGATTGCTGCGCCGCTGACCCGCGATCAAGTTACCAACCTTGGCTATGACAACGTGGTTGCAGAAGACGCCAAGGGCTTTGCTGATCTGGGCATCACCCGCGCGCCATGGCCGCGATCCTGCCGGACTATCTGTGGCGCTTCCGCGCGGGCGGGCAATATGCCGCCATCCAGAGCTCGGCCAAGAACCTGCGCACCGACGGCTAAGCCGACGGTTCATCAGTTAGGAAAGGGCGCGGTCTTCCGCGCCTTTTTTCGTTAGAGATAGGCAATGCCCAGCAACACCACGCCCAGCGCGATGCGGTAGATCACGTAAGGCGTGAAGCTGACCGAGCGCAGCAGCCGCATCATCAGGCTGAGCGCCAGAAGCGCCGCGACGAAGGAAAACACCGCCGCGATGGCGCCGTCGCGGGCCACCTGTGCATCTGCTGTGGCCGCAACCTCGACCCCCAGCAATACACCCCGAGGCGATGATCGTTGGGATCGACATCAGCATCGCCAGTTTCGCGCCGTCTGACCGCTCGTCACCCACGCCCGCGCACCCGAGATCGTGGCCCCGGACCGCGACGTGCCGGGGGGGATCAGCGCCAGCGCTTGCCACAGTCCCATGATGACGGCGTCCCGCAAGCCCCAATCATCCGCATTTTTCTGAACGCTGCCCTTTTGATCAACCCAATATAGCACCAGACCAAACAGGATCATCGTCCAGGCGATGACCTTGATCGACCGCATCTGATCGCTCAGCCCGGTTACTTTGAAAACGAGCCCAAGGAGCACGGCCGGGATCGTCGCAATCAGCAATAGGAAGGCCAACTTCGCACCCGGCGTATCAATCCGCCCCGTCAGCATCCGCGGGATACCGGCCAAACCGATCTGCACATCGCGCCAGAAATACAGCATCACCGCGCCCAGAGTGCCAACATGCACCGCCACATCGATCGCCAAACCCCTGATCCGGCAGCCCCGGTCAGATGAGGCACCAAAACCAGATGGCCCGAGGACGAAACCGGCAAAAACTCGGTGATTCCCTGTATGATGGCGACCAGAAGAATATGGGCAAGCGACATGCGCGGATCCTTGAAAACAAAGCTGTGCGGCAAGCTAAAGCAGCGGTCCGGAAAGGGAAGAGGCTTTATAGGTATGCATTGCTGTCCTAATTTTTGTCGCCACGACTAAGATTTAGCCTGCTTCGCACTATATTTTCGCATTTAGGTAAGTATTACTGCCTTTTCATTTCCAGCGAGTCCCCTTAAAAGCCAAACTCCAAGCCAAGAGTCTGCCCGAAAACGGGCCAGCCGAGGGAGAGCCAGGATGGCAAAGCAGCCTATGTTGAAATTCGTGTCGGTCGATCGGGACATGCCCGAAAAGCGCGCCGCCGAAACCCGTAAAGAAGACTTCAACGAGATCTACGCCGAGTTCGCCGCGCAGAAGGCGGCCGAGCAGGCCAGCCGCTGTAGCCAGTGCGGCGTACCTTATTGTCAGTCGCATTGCCCGCTGCACAACAACATCCCCGACTGGCTACGCATGACCGCCACTGGCCGCCTGAAGGAAGCCTATGCCCTCAGCCAGGCCACCAACACCTTCCCGGAAATCTGCGGCCGCATCTGCCCGCAGGACCGTCTGTGCGAAGGCAACTGCGTGATCGAACAGTCGGGCCACGGCACCGTGACCATCGGCGCGGTCGAGAAATACATCACCGACACCGCCTGGGAAAATGGCTGGGTCGAAGACATTACCCCTGTTGCTAACCGCTCGGAAAAAGTGGCCATCATCGGCGCTGGCCCCGGTGGTCTAGCCGCCGCTGACGTTCTGGTGCGTGCTGGTGTGAAAGTCACCGTCTATGACCGCCACGACCGCGCTGGCGGGTTGCTGACCTACGGCATCCCCGGCTTCAAGCTGGAAAAAGACGTGGTCATGCGCCGCGTGAAGCTGCTGGAAGATGCGGGCGTCGAGTTCGTTCTGAACTGCAATGTCGGCGAAGACATCACCTTCCAAGACATCCGCGCCCAGAACGACGCCGTTCTGCTGGCCACCGGCGTCTACAAAGGCCGTGACCTGTCGGGTCCGGGTGCTGGTGCTGACGGTATCGTTCCCGCGCTGGATTATCTGACCTGCTCGAACAAGCTGAGCTTTGGCGACACCGTGCCGGAATATGAAAGTGGCGAACTGAATGCCGAGGGCAAGAACATTGTCGTCATCGGCGGCGGTGACACCGCGATGGACTGTGTCCGTACCGCGATCCGTCAGGGCGCCAAGTCGGTGAAATGTCTGTACCGCCGCGACCGCGCCAACATGCCGGGTTCGCAGCGCGAAACGCAGAACGCCGAAGAGGAAGGCGTGGAATTCGTCTGGCTGTCGGCCCCCAAGGGCTTTACCGGCAATCCTGTGAACGGCGTGATCGTGCAGAAGATGCGCCTTGGCGCGCCCGATGCCTCGGGCCGTCGCAGCCCGGAAGTGATCGAAGGCTCGGACTATACCGAAGACGCCGATCTGGTCATCAAGGCACTTGGGTTTGAGCCCGAAGATCTGCCGACCCTCTGGGGGCGAACAGGATCTGCCCGTGACCCGCTGGGGCACCGTGAAAGCCGCCTTTGGCACCCACAAGACCGACCTGGACGGTGTTTGGGCCGTCGGTGACATCGTGCGCGGTGCATCGCTGGTGGTCTGGGCCATCCGTGACGGTCGTGAAGCAGGCGCCAACATTCTGGACAGCCTGAACGCATCCGCCGCTGTCGCTGCCGAGTAATCAAATTCAAGGGCCTGCAGGGCATCACCGCCCGCGCCCATCCGCAAGGAGAACCGAAATGACGAAATACGATGAAAACTGGGTCCGCCGCGAGGAAGCCAAGCGCGCCTTTATGAACGAGCACAGCCTCTATCGCGAAGAAGACGAGCACAGCTCGTGCGGTGTGGGTCTTGTGGTTGCCGTGGACGGCAAGCCAACACGCAAAGTGGTCGAGGCCGGCATCGACGCGCTGAAAGCCATCTGGCACCGCGGAGCTGTTGACGCTGACGGCAAAACTGGCGACGGCGCGGGCATCCACGTGCAGATCCCGGTTCCGTTCTTCTATGACCAGATCCGTCGCACGGGCCACGAGCCGCGTCAGGACCAGCTGATCGCGGTTGGTCAGGTCTTCCTGCCCCGCACCGATTTCGGCGCGCAGGAAACCTGCCGGACGATCGTGGAAACCGAAGTCCTGAAAATGGGCTATCACATCTATGGTTGGCGCCACGTGCCGGTCGACATTGACTGTCTGGGTGACAAGGCCAACGCCACACGCCCTGAAATCGAGCAGATCCTGATCTCGAACTCGAAAGGCGTCGATGAAGAGCAGTTCGAGCGCGAGCTTTACGTAATCCGTCGCCGGATCGAAAAAGCCGCCAACGCAGCCCAGATCAGCGGCCTGTATATCGCGTCGCTGTCCTGCCGCTCGATCATCTACAAAGGCATGATGCTGGCCGAACAGGTTGCGGTCTTCTATCCCGACCTGATGGACGAACGCTTTAAGTCGACCTTCGCGATCTATCACCAGCGTTACTCGACCAACACGTTCCCGCAGTGGTGGCTGGCGCAGCCCTTCCGCATGCTGGCCCATAACGGCGAAATCAACACGCTGAAAGGCAACCTGAACTGGATGAAATCGCACGAGATCCGCATGGCGTCGGACGTGTTCGGAGATCTGGCAGAAGACATCAAACCCATCGTGCCGGGCGGGTCGTCGGACTCGGCTGCGCTGGACGCGGTGTTCGAGGTGATGGTGCGTGCTGGACGCTCGGCCCCGATGGCAAAAACCATTCTGGTGCCGGAAAGCTGGTCCAAGCAAGCCATCGACCTGCCGCAGGCGTGGAAGGACATGTATTCCTACTGCAACTCGGTGATGGAACCGTGGGACGGCCCCCGCCGCCTTGGCCATGACCGATGGTCGCTGGGTCTGTGCCGGTCTTGACCGCAACGGCCTGCGCCCCGATGCGCTATGTCGTGACCGGCGACGGCCTTGTCATCGCGGGTTCGGAAGCAGGCATGGTTCCGACCGACGAAGCCACGGTTGTAGAAAAGGGCGCGCTTGGTCCGGGTCAGCTGCTGGCCGTGGATACCAAGGACGGCAAGCTGTACCACGACGTTGAAATCAAAGACAAACTGGCTGCGGCCCAGCTTCGGGGAATGGGTTGGCAAGATCAACGACATGGAAGAAAGCCTGTCGCAGATCGAAGAAAAGCCGCTGTTCCAAGGCGATGAACTGCGTCGCCGTCAGGTGGCTGCCGGTTACACGCTGGAAGAGCTGGAGCAGATTCTGGCCCCGATGGCTGAAGACGGCAAAGAAACGCTGGCCTCGATGGGTGATGACACCCCGTCGGCTGTTCTGTCGAACAAGTACCGCCCGCTCAGCCACTTCTTCCGCCAGAACTTCAGCCAGGTGACGAACCCACCGATCGACAGTCTGCGTGAATACCGCGTGATGTCGCTGAAGACGCGTTTCGGCAACCTGAAGAACGTGCTGGATGAAAGTGGCGCACAGACGGAAATCGTCGTGCTGGAAAGCCCCTTTGTTGGCAACGAGCAATTCGTGAAGCTGACCGAGGCATTCAACTCGCCCATGACCGAGATCGACTGTACCTTCCCGGCAGGCGGCGATGAAAGCGCGCTGCGTATTGCGCTGGAAGACATCCGCGCCCAAGCGGAAGAGGCCGTGCGCTCGGGTGCTGGTCACCTTGTTCTGACCGATCAGGCGCAGGGCGAAGACCGCGTGGCGATGCCGATGATCCTTGCGACCTCGGCTGTGCACAGCTGGCTGGTCAAGAAAGGTCTGCGGACATTTACATCGCTGAACGTACGCTCGGCGGAATGTATTGACCCGCACTACTTCGCGGTTCTGGTGGGCTGTGGTGCGACCACTGTAAACGCCTATCTGGCCGAGGATTCTCTGGCCGATCGTATCGAACGTGGCCTCTTGGATTGCTCGTTGACCGAAGCTGTCAGCCGTTACCGCGAAGCCATCGACCAAGGTCTGCTGAAGATCATGGCGAAGATGGGTATCTCGGTCATTTCGTCCTATCGCGGTGGCCTGAACTTCGAGGCCGTCGGCCTGTCGCGTGCGATGGTTGCGGAATACTTCCCCCGGCATGACCTCGCGCATTTCGGGCATCGGTGTCAGCGGCATTCAGAAGAAACTGGTGGCGATCCACGCAGCCGGTTTTGGCGGTGGCGACAAAGTTCTGCCCGTTGGTGGTTTCTACAAGGCGCGCCGCTCGGGCGAGACGCACGCCTGGGGAAGCCCAGACCATGCACCTGCTGCAATCGGCTTGCGACCGCGCCTCGTTCGAGATGTGGAAGCAGTATTCCGCACGTATGCGGGCGAACCCGCCGATCCATCTGCGTGACCTGTTGGACATCAAACCGATGGGCAAGCCGGTTCCGATCGAGGAAGTGGAAAGCATCAACGCGATCCGCAAGCGCTTCGTGACGCCGGGTATGTCGCTGGGCGCGCTGTCGCCCGAGGCACATAAGACCCTGAACGTCGCAATGAACCGCATCGGTGCCAAGTCGGATTCGGGTGAGGGCGGAGAAGATCCCGCACACTTCCACCGGAACCCAATGGCGATAACCCCGTCAGCCAAGATCAAGCAGGTGGCATCGGGCCGTTTCGGTGTGACCGCCGAATACCTGAACCAGTGTGAAGAGCTTGAGATCAAAGTCGCTCAGGGTGCCAAGCCCGGCGAAGGTGGTCAGCTGCCCGGCATGAAGGTCACCGACCTGATTGCGCGTCTGCGCCACTCGACCAAAGGCGTGACCCTGATTTCGCCGCCGCCGCACCACGACATCTACTCGATCGAGGATCTGGCCCAGCTGATCTATGACCTGAAGCAGATCAACCCGCGCTGTAAGGTGACGGTGAAGCTGGTTGCATCGTCCGGTGTCGGCACGATTGCGGCTGGTGTTGCGAAGGCGAAAGCCGACGTGATCCTGATCTCGGGCCACAATGGCGGCACGGGCGCATCGCCTGCGACCTCGATCAAATTCGCCGGTCTGCCGTGGGAAATGGGTCTGACCGAGGCACACCAAGTACTTGCGATGAACAACCTGCGCGACCGTATTACGCTGCGAACCGATGGTGGTCTGCGCACCGGTCGTGACATCGTCATGGCCGCGATGATGGGCGCCGAGGAATACGGCATCGGCACCGCCGCGCTGATCGCGATGGGCTGTATCATGGTCCGTCAGTGTCAGTCGAACACCTGCCCCGTTGGCGTCTGTACACAAGACGAGGAACTGCGCGGCAAGTTCACCGGCAACGCCGACAAGGTTGTGAACCTGATCACCTTCTACGCTCAGGAAGTGCGTGAAATCCTGGCCGAGCTGGGCGCGCGTTCGCTGGACGACGTGATTGGCCGCGCCGATCTGCTGTCGCAGGTTTCGCGTGGGTCGGCGCATCTGGATGACCTCGACCTGAACCCGCTTCTGCTGGTGGTCGATGGTGCGGACAAGATCGTCTACAACCGTGACCGTGATCGCAATGCCGTGCCAGACACGCTGGACGCCGAGATTGTGCGCGACGCGCAGCGCTTCCTGGAAGATGGCGAGAAGATGCAGCTGTCCTATACGGTGCAGAACACGCACCGCACGGTCGGCACGCGGATTTCCTCGCACATCGTCAAGCGCTTCGGCATGCGCAACTCGTTGCAGCCCGATCACCTGACGGTGAAGCTGCAAGGCTCGGCCGGTCAGTCACTGGGTGCCTTCGCGGCCCCCGGTCTGAAGATCGAAGTGTCGGGCGACGCGAACGACTATGTGGCCAAAGGGATTTCCGGCGGCACCGTGGTTGTGCGTCCGCCGCTGGTCAGCCCGCTGGTTGCATCCGACAACACGATCATCGGCAACACGGTTCTGTACGGTGCGACCGACGGTTACCTGTTCGCAGCAGGCCGCGCGGGCGAGCGTTTCGCGGTGCGGAACTCGGGCGCGAAAGTGGTGATCGAGGGCTGTGGCTCGAACGGCTGTGAGTACATGACCGGCGGTGTCGCCGTGATCCTTGGCTCGATCGGCTCGAACTTCGGCGCTGGTATGACCGGCGGCATGGCCTATCTGTACGATCCCGACGGCGAGGCTCAGGACCATATGAACATGGAAAGCCTTGTGACCTGCCCCGTTGCAGTTGATCACTGGGAAGCCCAACTGAAAGGCCTGATCGAACGCCATGTCGAGGAAACCCGCAGTCAGAAGGCCACGGAAATCCTGCGCCATTGGGACAGTGAAAAAGGCAACTTCCTGCAGATCTGCCCGAAAGAGATGCTGAACAAGCTGCCCGCGCCCTTGTCGCTGGAAGCAGACGCAATTCCCGCCGAGTAACTTCGGCGCAGCAGAAACACACAGGGCGGCCTACGGGCCGCCCTTTTTTGTTACAGGCGTGCCAACCCCACAACATAGTTCTTGCCATAGACCTTCGCACAGCGCGGACAGGTGGTGTAGAAGAACCAGACCTCGGCATTTTTCGTGCCATGCTCTGCCGCAAGCGCCTGCATTTCATTGTGCCAGTTCTTAGCCTCGCGATACCCGCCTTCAAAAATCTTGGTGACGAAATCACCCGACAGGGTGGTCATCTCTTCGGCGTCCACTGGCTTGTTTGCAGCGAACAAATGTTCTGCTTTCCACGACGACAAATCGCGGCTCATCACGACGAAGTCGGACGCCTCATACGCTCCACTGTCTTCCATATTCTTGAAAACGCGGGAAAACACCTTGCCCATATCGACAGGCACATGAAGAACCAAGTGCGTTTTGGCCCTGACAAAGGGCTTGTCCTTGAAGTGAAGCGTCACGCCTTCCCAGGTGTCAGGTTTGAAAACGGGGCAACACCCGGTTGGATTATCGCTCATGTCATAGAACGGAAGCTTATTCATTTCCATTGGATCCTCCTTTCCTATGGGCATTTTGGCACGCCCCGAGGACCCGCGCTTTGATCCAGACCTTGACCCCCGCACGTTTGTCGTGGTCTGAAAGGTCTGTGGCACGAGCAATGAAAAAAAAGCCGGCGGCCAAGAAAAAGGCGCCGAAGACGAAGACAGACAAGACCAAGCCCGGAAAGTGGTTCAAACCAATCCGTTGGCTGCGTCGTGGGGTCTTGGCTGTGGTGATTCTTGTAGGCCTGACTGTCACCTCGTGCACGGTGATCAATCCGCCCACCACGCCTATATCATTGCTGAAAAGATGCGGCTGGGCGACGTTGACCGGCAATGGGTTGATCTGGACGACGTTGCTCCGGTCATGGCGCGGTCCGTCGTCGCCGCCGAAGACGCGAACTTCTGCCAGCATTGGGGCTTTGACATGGGTGCGATTCGTGCCGCGATCGAGGATGGCGGCAACCGCGGGGCGTCGACCCTGACCCAACAAGTCGTGAAGAACACCTTCCTATGGCATGGTCGTTCATGGCTGCGCAAAGTGATGGAAGCCGGGCTAACCCCGGCGGTCGAGCTGATCTGGACCAAGCGCCGGATCGTCGAGGTCTATTTGAACATTGCCGAGTTCGACGAAGGCGTCTTTGGCGTCGAAGCCGCCGCCCGCCATTACTTC
>LLEO01000110.1_pt1 | contig 13866 bp, 17 predicted proteins | sample 595861 | NCBI WGS metagenome assembly LLEO01 (sample SAMN02919315, study PRJNA255460) | bioreactor metagenome | biome: chemostat; feature: culture 2012_25.1; material: sediment; isolation source: day35 25degC chemostat 2012 inoculated with Wadden Sea sediment taken from... | place: Germany: Bremen ... | reverse complement strand
ACCGGGCGTGCATTGCGGGCTTCGGTCTTCTTCTGCCGGATTTCCACGATCTCGCGCACCCCGACAGGTGTGGCCACATCCGCCACCCGCAACCGCACCAGATCCGATCCCCGGAAACTGGTATCGAGGGCGGTGTTGAACAGCGCCAGATCACGCAAGGCTTTTTCCTGGCGCAGGATCATCCGGATCAGCGATACTTGGTCGGGCGTCAGCGGAGGTTTTTTTGCCCACGACGCGGCCCTTGTTCCAGGTGGTCTCGGAAGCAGTTTTCACGGGCAAATCCTTGCGAGGTTATAGCGGGATAATACCAACAAACCTTGCATGATGAAAGACACATGTTGCGCGACTGGGCATTTTCCCCATGTTTTGTTGGCTTTTTGGCATGGCCACTTATGCGAGCTTTTAGAATAAAGCTCGCATGAGACGAAAGCCGACGTTCGCTGCGTGAGGCACCAAAGGCCGGTGTGCGGACGAAGCTAGCTTTCGATGCCTTTGCCCAGGAGGCTGCTTTAATGCTCAAGGCACTCGCCCGTTGACACGTTTTAGCCTTGGTGGTTTTCAGGTTCCTTCAAACGCGGCCAATGCGGGTGATAATCGTCGATAACTATTGGATGGCTGTGGGAGCGCCCGTCCTGCAGATGGGGATGATCCACTGGCAGATCATCGTGGGTATGTTCAACAACCCCCTGCATCATCACGCGGCCAGAGGATAACGCCTCCTGCCATTCCGGTTGCGGCCAGAAAGGCCAATACAGCAAGCGCCGTTACTGCATCAAATTCAGTAATCAACCACCCCGGCCAAGGGATAGGCGACCAGCCAGCAGGCATGGGACAGGGCAAACTGTGCGGCGTAGACGGCGGTTCTGTCTTCGGCATGTGCGGAGCGTTTGAGCAGTCGTCCGGATGGGGTCAGGACCGTCGAATAACCCACCCCAATCACCAACCACCCTGCCAAGAGCGGATACCACCCTACGCCGTTGATCACCGTCAGTGCGGCCAGACCAAGAAGAGTGACGACCAGCACAGCAGCACCAAAGATCATCACGGGTCGGTCGGGCCGGTTGTCCAGAAGGCGTGGCAATATGAGGGCGGCAAGCATGGAACCGCCTCCGAATGCGCCAAGCGCTATGGCGACCTGCGTATTATCTAAGCCCAGATCTGAACGCACCAGCACGACAGTATTGACCAGAACCATTGCGCCTGCCGCCGCTGCGGCGAGGTTCAGGGACAGAAGCCCGCGCAGGCGCGGTGTAGCAAGATAGATTCGGAGTCCTCGCGTTGTGCGGTCATAAATCCCGCGCTGCGCCGTTTCCTGCGGGCTGGGCAGCAACACGGAAACCACGAGCAGAGCAGAGCCGACAAAGCCGATGACAGTCCCGAAGAACAACGCTTGATAGCTGACAAAGGCCAGCAGGATCGCGGCCAGCATCGGGCTGATTATATTTTCCAGATCATAGGCCAGCCGCGACAGGGACAGTGCGCGAGTGTAGCGCTCTTCTTCAGGTAGGATATCCGGAATCGTCGCCTGAAATGTCGGCGTGAACGCGGCAGATGCGGATTGCAGCACGAAGATCAGGACGTAGACCTGCCAGACTTCGCTGACGAACGGCAGGCAAAGCGCCACGGCGGCGCGGATCAGATCGAGGCTGACAAGCATGGTGCGGCGTGGCCAGCGGTTGGCAAAAGCACCGGCAATGGGGGCGATGCGACATAGGCCACCATCTTGATCGTGAAGACCGTTCCGAGCACCAGCGCTGCGCGTTCCTCAGCGAGATCAAATGCAAGCAGGCCGAGCGCCACAGTGGCCAGACCCGTTCCCAGAAGGGCAACTATCTGGGCCAGAAAGAGATGGCGGTAGGTGCGGTTAGCAAGGACGGAAAGCATATAGAAACCTCAGAGATACTTGGTGATGGCCTTGAACTGCGCCGTTGCAGGCGTTCCTTCACCGCCCGCGCCAGCCATAGCCGCATCAAGGCAATGGTCGATATGGTCCTGAATCAGGGTGCGCTTGGCTTGGGTGATAGCCTTTTCGACGGCATGGAGCTGCTGGGCGATGTCGGCGCAAGGGCGCTGCGCCTCGATCATCTCTATCACGCTCAGAAGATGCCCGTCGGCACGTTTCAGCCGCTTGACGATGGCTGGATGGGTTGCATGTTGGGTGTGTTTTGTCATAAACAACGATTATCCCCCCTAGGAGGATAGAGCAAGCGGGCTGTGACCTGCGGAAACGGGCAGATGGAACGACAGACGATATCATTCCTGCGCTTTGCATTGACAATCGCTTTGGCGGTGGGAATTGTGCTGTCGTCGAATGCGCAAAGTCAGTCGAATGATCTTGCCAAAATCGCGGAGATCATGACCCAGCATCAGTCCGAGATCGAAGATCACGGCCATGTCCATGAAGACATTGTGGATGTGATTCACGCCTATCAGGGCCACGCGCATGAAATGGCCGACCACGACCACAACGTAGCCTTGCTGCCGCCCAAACGAAGCACAGGTTCATCACCCCTGCACGCACTAATTGGTCCATGGCAGAGATCGCATTGTCGGATCGCAGGGCCTTCGATCTGGACCGACCACCGCGTACCTGAGGTCGCGCCAAACGGCACTCGAACCCAAAACCTCAATAAAGCGGAATTCTATAAATGAAACACAACCGAACCTTCGGGTCGGTGGTTGCAGCGCATCCCATGCGTCAGCCCCTGATCCTTATGGCGATGATCGCACTGGCCTTGCTGGCCTTTGCCTCAACCGCCTTTGCCCATGCCGTCACAGAAGGCGACAAGGGCTATATTCAGGAGGTCAGCGGCAAGAAGCTGATCCCCTTCATGTATCTGGGGGCCAAACATATGGTCACGGGATACGACCATTTGCTGTTCCTCTTTGGCGTCGTCTTCTTCCTCTACAAGATGAAGCATGTCGCTATCTATGTCAGCCTGTTTGCCATCGGCCATTCCACCACCATGCTGGCTGGCGTCTATTTCGGTTGGAACGTCAGCGCCTACCTGATCGACGCCATCATCGGCCTCTCGGTTGTCTACAAGGCGCTGGACAATCTGGGGGCCTATCAGCGGTGGTTTGGATTCCAGCCCAATACCAAGGCCGCGACGCTGATCTTCGGCTTTTTCCACGGACTGGGGCTTGCGACCAAAATCCTTGAATATGAGATCGCCCAAGACGGCCTGATCCCCAACCTACTGGCCTTCAATGTGGGAGTCGAGATCGGCCAACTGATCGCGCTCGCAATGATCCTGATCGTCATGGGGTATTGGCGCAAGCAGGCCAGCTTCTGGAAACATGCCTACACCGCAAACGTCGTGATGATGTCGGCCGGGTTCATTCTGATCGGATATCAGATGACCGGCTATTTCGTCGCTTGAACACTTAGGAGAATATAAAATGCACAACGGAAACAAACCCAACCTCGACGAGCTGCCAACATCGGCACAACTCATCAAATCGACCATCCTTGCCGCTGTTGCGGCCGTGGTCATTCTGGTCACAGTGGTCCTGCCATCGGAATACGGGATCGACCCCACCGGCATCGGCAAGGCCGTAGGACTGGCCGAAATGGGCGAAATCAAGGTCCAGCTTGCGGAAGAAGCCGAGGCCGACCGCCTGCTGGAACTTCAGAACAGTGGAGCCATTGAAGAGCAGTCCAGCCTTGGAGGCGGTTTCTTCAGCTTCTTTGTCGGTGCAGCACATGCCCAGACGGCAGACTCGGAATGGACCGACCAATTCAGCGTGACCCTGACACCCGGCGAAGGGATCGAGGTCAAGCTGGTCATGGAGGAAGGCGCGGAGGTTGAATATATGTTCGTCGCTGAAAACGGCGTCGTCAATTATGACCTGCACGGTGATGGTGGCGGCGAAAACATCAGCTATGAAAAAGGCCGTGCGGTCGTAGGCGACGAAGGTGTGTTGACTGCCGCCTTCACCGGAAACCACGGTTGGTTCTGGCGTAACCGCGACGGGCAGGACGTGACGATCACGCTCTTTGTCCGTGGCGACTACAGCGAAATGAAGCTGCCATAAGAACCAAGTGGCCTCTGCCGGATGGCGGGGGCCACTTCTTGGAAGCGGACATTAGCCGCGTTGCAGAAAATCGGTAAAGAGGGCTCGAACCGGGATTTCGCTGCGCTCTCCATGAACGTCCGCTCTCACCCTCATGCGAGCTTTTAACCAAAAGCTCGCATAAAGGGGCTGCGGAGAAGAAGGTGGTTCGGGCAGCGTTCGGGTTGCGTTCGTGGACGCTCATGATTGTGCCTGGGATAATCTTCCCATCAGCAACATGGAGTGATCTGATGGAAGTTATGGAACGAGATGCCGAGTATATCGCTGCCCAGTGTAAGTATCTTCGCAAGATATTTGGGCTGACCCAAGAGAACCTTGCAGATGCTGCCGGGCTAACTGTCCGCACGATCCAAAAGGTGGAGAGCGGACGGCATGTGCCTGACGTTCAGACTTTGCGGAGTATTGCTCGCGGTATTGGGTTCGACGTGACTGTGTTCGCCAAGCCTACACCCGAGCAGGAGAAGCGTCAGCAAGAAGAGATTGAGCGTGCGCTGAAGAAAACTGTCCTCGTGCCCACATCGCCTATTAAGAAGGCGAATGACTTCTACTCCCGTAACCGTGAGTGGCACGCGCTCATGATTAATGCCGAGGCAGTGGAGGCGGACGACGCGCTCGAATTGACAGCGGCAATCTCAGAATGGATGAACGACCTTGACGGGATATGGGAGATCAGCACGGCCAGCCAGCGGCTGGGGTATGCGACCAGCATTTCCCAGTTGTGCCGGGAATTGGAAGAGCTTGGGTATCTCACCCACTTTGGCCACTTTCGTCAGCAGCACATGCGGGACAAAGGTCTGGCCTGGGACGTGGCGTTGATCACTTTCTTGCCCAAGGCTGACCATGATGGGCACCGTTACGGCCTCGTCACCCTCGACGATCCTTGGGAGGTTCCCGAACAGGACCGTCCTAAACTGTGATCAACGCGTGGGGGCTGTCTGTCATTCAATTAGGCCGCCCATGTCGCGCGACCTCTTTACTTGTACGTAATGCTGTACATATAAAGGAGGCGAAAAGGAGATTCGTCATGGATGTTATGACCTACTCAGACGCCCGCGCTCAACTGAAGGGCGTCATGGATCGAGCGATCCACGACAAGCAGGAAGTTGTCGTGACGCGCAAGAAGGGCGAGTCCGTTGTTGTCGTGTCCTTGGACACCTGGAACGCCGTCAACGAGACGCTGCACCTCTTGTCCACACCGAAAAACGCATCCCGCTTGCGCGCGTCGATCGCGCAACTCGATGCCGGAACTGGCGAAGAGCGTGAGCTGACCGAGTGAAGCTGGTTTTTCCGATCAGGCCTGGGAAGACTATCAATACTGGGTCAGCACCAACGACAAGGTACGTGACCGGATCAACGAGCTGATCAAGCAATGCAAGCGGACCCCCTTCAAAGGAACCGGCAAGCCGGAACCTTTGAAGGGCGATCTGACCGGCTGGTGGTCACGGCGAATTTCTCAAGAAGATCGAATGGTCTACCGGGTCAGTGGAGCTGGCGATGGCCAAAGCCTAGAGATTGCGCAACTGCGGTTCCATTACTGAAAACCCGTAGGGTTGAACGACCTAGATGTGACGAGGTCGAACGTCTCAAAGCACCCTCGAATTTAACTCTAACTATGTCGTTAAAGTTAACTCTATAATTAATGTTAACGACATAGTTGACGTTAGAGTTAAATGAAGGCAATCTACCGCCATGTATGTAATCACCTTCGCAAACCCGAAAGGCGGCTCGGGGAAAACTACGTCCGCCATGCTCTTGGCTGAACAGATCGCTATTTCTGGCGGTCGCGTAGCGATTCTCGATCTGGACCCAAACGCCAACATCCTTGCATGGGCCAGACGCGCGAAGCCGAGGGTAGAGACGTTCCTTTCACAGTTCATGCGCGACCGCAGGCCGAAGAGACGGTCGAGCTCATCGACAACCTATCCGACGAGGCTGACTATCTCATTATCGACCTTGAAGGGTCGAAGGATCAGATCGTCACTTTCGCGCTATCGCGGACAGATTTGTGCATCATCCCGCTTGATGGCTCGCCTATGGAAGCCCGGCAAGCCGCGCAAGCGGTTCGCTTGGTACAAACCACAGCAAACATGATCCGCGCGCAAATCAACTACGCTCTCTTGTTCACTCGCACCAACGCCGCGTTCCAGACCACGGATGAGCGCGACGTGCGGCAAGAAATGGAGCTCAACAACATCCCGACGCTACCCGTTCGGATCGCCAAGCGCGCGCCTTACACCCGCATCTTCCGGGACGGTGTGCTCTTGTCAGAGCTGCCTGACATCGTGACGCAAGAAATGCAGGGCAAAACCGCGTCTGTATCCGACAAGGCCATGAAGCAGGTGACCGGAGCCATCGAGAATGCCCGCGACTACGCACAAACCGTCATTGCAACCCTTACCAAGGAGCAAGTGGCATGAGTGGGAAATACGGCTTCTCAGGCGGGATCGACCTGCCCAAGACAACACCAGCACCCAAGCCTCGGCCAAAGATCGATGGCAGCTCATTAAGCGAGGCCGTCAGGGCCGGTGCCGATCTTGGCTTCGTCAACAGGGAGCCAACGACGCGCCTCAAACCTGGCCCCAAACGCAAAGAGCCGCAGGACAAAGTTTCGATACCTGGCCCGAAGCGCGTGGTGGATGATTTCCGGGCTTTTTGTTCAACGCGCGATCTTACCCTTTGGCAGGGCTTGGAGCTGTTGCTTGAAGAGCAGAAGGGTAGAAGCGGCTAAGGGTTGCCGCGTTTCTCAAAGATTTTCCGGCAGAACCCTAAGAATGCCCTGTCCGGGTTGGCCGGTGCATCGAGGCCACCGTCGGCCATCCATTCGCGCCATTCTTGCTCTAGCGTGTAGATATCCCATCCCGGCGCAACCTTACGGGCTTCCTGATAAACGTCAGGGCTCAAACGGATCGCCCCGGATGGAACCGCCAGAGCTTGCGGCTTTTCCGCGTGACGGTTTACAAATACGACCATGTTTTCGTCTAACCGGACTGAATAGTCCGGCATATGATTGTACGCCTCATCTTGAGCGACAATGTTGCCGACCAGCCGCTTAAACTCGCGAGAGGTCGAAGCCGATCCGCACTTGTCTTGCAAAGCAGAAAGACTGATTTTCCACTCTTTCTTCGAGCCACAGTGCTTGCGAGCGATCTCATAGATGCGCCGCTCTAATGGCTTACGCAGCCGGAAATAGTTCCGGTGGAGGGTCAAAACTTCATGCGCTTGGATCGCGTTGAACACCCAATCTGAGAGCTGCACCTCGATCTCCTGCATCCGACCATCGCGGGTTTCACGTACGATGCGAGCGCGGTCGATGATGCTGAAAATATCCAATTGCTCGACATCGCCGGTCACGATGTTCGTCTCAATCTGTGTCCCTTGCAGCCGGGCGAGGGCGCTTCGAAGGCCGCTATATCCACGCCCATCCGATGGCCGGTTCGTTGCTTTCAGAAGGTCGAACGCTTCAGGCGAACGATTTTTGAAACCTTCTGACCTTTGTTGATAGCTGCCATAATTTGACTGATGCAGTAGATCAGCACATCGCGATCGTGGATCGTGGCCAGACCATCGGACGAAGGTTTCACTTCGAGATAGTTTCGCCCCGTCCCATCTTCGTATCGCCGCACTCGGTGATCTGGTTTTGTAGAAAGCGAGAAAATCGGATGCGCCATCGAAGCCATGTCGCCCTTGGGTGCGGCATCAAAGATATCGCATACAAAAAAGTCGCCTTGTTCCTGCCGATCTGGCAGCAAGGGAGAGCGGTCGCTGTCTTTCGTGATTTCACACACCATGACCTATGTTTCGTGATTTCACACACACGGTCAAGCCCTTTCGTGATTTCACACACATGCACAGAGCTTTCGTGTCTTTACACACGTTCTTTCGTGTCTTTACACACGCTTTATCGTGACTCTACACACAGGCCACTTCTAAAAGCCTAATGAATTCATAGGACTATGAACACTTATCCACAGCGTAACACATTATATAACACATATTTAACACTACAAAATTACTCTGCATTTCGCATGCAAGTTCCAAGCTAAGTAGTACGGACGAACACATCTAGAGAGCATGGAGCACCACCCAATTTCACACAGAAACCCGATCAACTGACGATTCTAGCTGCTCACCGTCGATAGAACACGCACGCATCGACACCCGTGGTTGTCGTGGTCCAGGAAGCCCCGAGGACAGCGCATGTGGACGCGTTGCTGGCCAAGAAACGAGGAAGCGTCACCGTCAGCACCAAGACCAAAACCAATGCACCCAGACCAAACCAGGGCAGGCGGCTTTTGAGGCGATCCGCTTTCTGTTCCCGTTCGAACACCGCTCGATAGGCTGTGGACCTGTCATCTTCCGATTTGGCCAAGGCCCCGATGGTCTTGTCCGTCTGGACGCCAAGGCGTCTGACAATCTCGGTCATCGCGTCTGCGGTTGCGCCCAGGTGGCTATCGAGTGTCTGGCCAAGAAGATCCCCGTACTTTTTCGGGTTGGTCTGGTCCCGTGCGGCAAAGGCCGCAATCCGCGCTTCCGTCGCAACCTTGATCTGCTTGTCCGCCACGGCGGTCAGATCGTCGATCCTGTCGGACATGCTGGCGACAGCCGTGGCCATGAGATCGAGCGTTTCGCGCAGATCATCGTCGGAAAGGGCAGGGGGGGCGGGTTGGTCTGGCATCGGGAGGCGTCCTTGGGGTTACTGGTCCTGCGGGACGAACAGCCCCTTGAACTCGGGGTCGGCGTAGTAGCGCAGCTTCTGCGCCACGGCGGTGGCTTGCCCCTGTACGCGCAGGAGCTGGCGATCCGGTGGGAGCTGCATGATTTCATCTGGGGTGAGCAGATCGCGGCCCGTGAGGTTGTTGCTGAAGCTGGGGCCGTCACCGGGCTTGAAGCTGTCGGTCTGGAACCCGGCAGTTTCCTGACCGATCATCTGGCTCAGCCACTTGGCCGTCTCGAAGTCATTCACCCCGAAAACCTGCTGCACCCCGGCATTGGCAATGAATGTGCCCGCGCGTTCGCCGTAGAGGTCCTTGAGCTGGCTCATGTCCTGCAGGATCGGCCAGAGCTGGAGGCCATAGCCCGCCATCAGCCCCATGGCGCGCTCCACGGCCTCCAGACGGCCCAGAGCGGCAAACTCGTCCAGCAGGAACAGCGTGGGCGTCTTGAGGCGCTGTGTGCCCCCCTGAGCGCCTGCAAAGCCGCTCTGGGGCCTCACGGACGCCTCAGCGTCCCGTGCAATGTCCTGAAGGGCCTGAGATACCAGAAGGCGCAGCCAGCGGCTGTAGGCGTCCATCCGGTTTGGGGGCAACACCAGAAACACCGAAGTGATCCGATGGCGCAGATCGGAGAAGTGGAAATCCGACCGCGACAGGACTTTGGCAATGCGCGGGCTGTCCAGGAAATGCGTGTGGCGCTGTGCGTTCGACAGCACCGAGGCGGCTTCGCGATCTGCCTTGCCGAGGAAGCGGTTGGCGGCGCGGGCGATCAGCCGCCCGCCGCATCGCTGTCCTGCATCAGCTCCAGCAGCGCGCGCAGCTTTTCCGGGGGCAGGGTGAGATATTCCCGGACGGTGGCAAGAGTCCGGCGGTTGCGGTCCTCGTGGCAGACGCAGAACATGATCAGGCCGCCGAGGATGGCCTTGGCCTCCTCGTTCCAATGCGCTTCCGAAACCTGTCCCGGCGGGTCCATGACCAGCGCCTCTGTCAGGGAGGCCGCATCCTCGCCCAGATCGAGGCTGTCCGGTGTCAGCCGGTCGAGCGGATTGTAGGCGGCAGAGGGCATCCCGGAGACCTCAAACGGATCGAGGACGTGGACCGTTCCGAACCGCCGCCGGGCCTCGCCAGCGATCCGCGCGTTCTCGCCCTTGGGGTCAATCACCAGGACCGAGCGTTCCGCCGCCAGCAGGTTCGGGATCACGGTGCCGACGCCTTTCCCGGCCCGTGTCGGGGCGAGGGTGATCAGATGGGCCGGACCATCATAGCGCAGCAGCCGTCCGGTGTGCGGGTTGCGCCCGATCAGAAGGCCATCTTCCCGCTGGAGTTTCTTCAGCTCCTTGCGGTTGGCGAAGCGGGCGGAGCCGTGGCTGTCGCCGGTCAGCCCAAAGAAGGCATCCGCCCCGGAGGCCATGCGCCAATACTGGAACCCGAAGATACCACCGACAAAAATGAACGGGCCGAAGACCAGCCACTGCCATGCGCTTTCGCCGGGCGGCTGGTCAAAGAAGGCGAAGACGAACGGCGTAGCCAAGAGCGCCCCGATCATCGCGCCGAACAGGATAGCACCGATCATCCAGCCCAACAGGATGGGCGTGAAGATCAATCGACCGAAGAACCGGAACAGCCCTCCGAAGACGAGCATCACGCCCCGCATCAGGACGACGTGTCCGGATCAGAGCTGGACGGTGCAGGGGAGGGCGACCCAGAGGGCGTCCCCCAGTCCGCGAAAGCCTTGCGGTCCTGTTCGCGGGGCAGGTTGCGGATCAGCCGGTCGAGCATCGCGGCAGCTCCGGAATCCCGTTCCGCCAGGTCCATGAGCGCGCCGCCCAGGATCACCTTGCGCCGGGGTATCCAGCTTGCGCTGTCTGGTGCTTTCCCGGTTCTTCAGTGCCTGAAGACGGGCCTTGGCCTGGGCATAGCGTTTCTCGGCCCGTTCGAGTTCTGTTTCTGCCACATCTCTACCCTCGCCACCAAATATTCTTGTGGTTGAAGTTGTTCTTGCCAGATCAACCGATAGCGCTTACCCGTAGGCCTGTAAAGTACAAGGGCGCACTTATGCAAACTCTTCACCTGTGGTTCCGAGATTTGCGTGCGATCGCTCTGGGGCAAAGCCCCGGCCGATGGCCATCCCCTTCGCTGCGTGCCGCCGCGACATGGAAGGGGGGGCGCGCTGCCCCTTCCAAACCATCCCAGCCCAACCTCAGCGGTTGGATCGCGTCCCGCAAGGTCGCGCCAGCGTCTCGTCCGATGCCCCACGGTAGGGGCCGGTCTGCCGCTGGCGTCTCCCTTGCGGGAGGTTCGTCTGGCCGGACCTGACGGTGCCGACACGAACCGGGTTTGCCTGTGGCAAACCGCCAGTGATCTGTCCCCATATCCCGCCCCCCATGAGGCTGGGGATCTGGGGGCAGTTCACTGGCAAGCCCGCGCGTCGGAGAGCCGTTGGCTCGCCTCAAGCGGGCTGTCTTTTCCCCTCAGACCGCGCCGGTTTGGGGCGCGATCCTGCGAAGAAAAGACGGCTGATCCGGTGGCCAATATCGGGGTATCGGCACGGATCAGTTCTGGCGCGTGGGCGCGTTTGCATCACGGGCGAGGGGAGGGCGCATGGCCAGCTACCACCTCTCCGTGAAGACGATCAAACGCAGCGCCGGGCGCTCTGCCACGGCGGCAGCGGCCTACCGTGTCGGGGAGCGCATCGAGTGTCAGCGCGAAGGCCGTGTCCACGATTACACCCCGCAAGCAGGGCATCGAGGAGACCTTCATCCTGACCCCGAAAGACGCGCCAGATTGGGCGCAGGATCGGTCCCGCCTCTGGAACGAGGTCGAGGCCAGCGAGACCCGCAGAAACTCCGTCACAGCGCGCGAGTGGGAGCTGGCCCTGCCGTCCGAGATCAGCGCCGAGGACCGGTCCCAGATCACCCGGGACTTCGCCCAGGAGCTGGTCAGCCGCTACGGCGTAGCTGTTGATGTGGCGATCCATGCGCCGCACCGCGAAGGTGATCAGCGCAACCATCATGCCCATGTTCTGACCTCCACCCGCAAGCTGGAAGCCGGGGGCTTCACCACCAAAACCCGCGTGCTCGATTCTGCAAAAACTGGTGGTGTCGAGATCGAGCAGATGCGCGGCCTCTGGGCCCAGTTGCAGAACCGCGCGCTGGAGCGTGTCGGGGAAGTCGAGCGTGTCGATCACCGGTCGCTTGAGAAGCAGCGCGAGACGGCGCTGGATCGTGGGGACAAGCTGTCCGCCGAGGAGCTGGACCGCGACCCCGAGCTGAAGCTGGGGCCAGCGGCCAATTCCATGGAACGGCGCGCCAAGGCGATGGCCGAGCGTCAGGGCCGGGAATACGTTCCGGTCACCGAGCGCGGAGCCGTGGTCCATGCCGCCCGTCAGGCCCGCGCCGCCTTCCGCGAAATGCGTGAGCGGCTGGAACTGGCGCGCGAAACCTACGGCATCGAGCGCGAGGCGGGGCAGGGTCGTGTCTCTGCCGGTCTGGCCGCACTCAGGGCTGCGACCTCGAAAGAACGCGGCGAACGCACGTCAGATGATATCCGGGAGCGGTTGTCGCAGGTTGTGGGCCGGTCACGGGACCAGGACGACACGCCGAAACCAGAAGGCCGCAATTACGCGCGCGAGCGGCTGAGAGAGATCATGGAGAACGACGCCGGGCGCGATGGTCAGGCAGCGGTTCACAAGCTGGACGGTCACAGCGAGTATGACCTTGGCGAGAGCACAGGACGTGAGGCACGCAGGCCGTCCGTCAACGAGCGGCTGAAGGATGTGCTTAACAAGCCGCGTGAGAAGCTGGAGATCGAGGACGAGCGCGAACAGGAAAAGGATCAGGAGGTCGAGAAGGATCGGGACATCGACCGCGATCCAGGCCTCAGTCACTGACGAGACGATGAGAAGTCGTTTCCCCGTTTTTCATAGGAATGCTCGCCTGTGCGAACCCAATGCCGACGAGGAACGATATAACTCCAGTTGCCGTCTTGAACTCGCGCACCCTGATCGCATTTTGCGTCACGCGCGTTCTGGCAGTGACGAGGATTTTCTCCTGACCGTCGTTTCCGACCGTTCGCATGATCCACATGCCGTACCAGCTTGGTCCCTTGCGTTCAGGATCGGCTTTGCACAGCACTTCGACTGTGTGTCCTTCCTCGGCAAGCGCCCGAAGGCCTTGTTCGGTGGTCACGTTTAGTTCGAGGTCAGTCGTCTGGTTCATCGCATACACTGAGAAAAGGAGGGATAGTCTCTTTGTGACGGAATCCAGTAAGGCGTTCAATAGTATATTATTGGAAAGGCGTGCATTTTGAGAACGTTTCCGGCTGCGAGGATGGCGGGTGTGTCATTCCGTTCGATGGAAAGACCAAGCCGATCATGTAAGAAATTACGGGATCAGTTAGCGCCGGGTATGTTTGCCCATGATAGCCGGAGATTGTTGCCCACTCTTTTGGGCAAGTTGGCCCGCTTCACGAGACGTCCCGAAACTTCAAAGTTGTCGTCTATCTTCACAATGAGCAATTTGCTGAAGTGCCTGTCGAGACGCACACTGGTTTTTTTCTTTGCTGTTGATCGGCGAGATTGTTTTGATTTCAACGAAGTCGTTTCCCAATCTACCATCGGAGCTTGGGCATGGTTCTTGTGAAGTTTGATTCCATACATGATCGCACCGAAAAGTTCACCTATGTCGCCGTAAACGTTGAGGTGCTGTCCAGTGTCACAGAAATAGGCCTCTGCAAGCGTCAAAAGGTCCTGAAAGTATGGAACCAAAGTTGGATCAGCGTTCGGATATTTGAGGCGCAGTTCGGCCTCGCGCTCAAGTTCAGCGAGGCGGCTGAATTTGGTTTCTTCTGGATCGATAATGCTATCCCAGCCAAGCCATTCGCCATCAATCCAAAATGCGTTGTCTGGCCCCAGTACATTGGCTGTCATATGAAACTCCTGTTCAGGGTCAGTACCCAAAGACTTTGAAAATATTATGACCGCCCTTCGCTTCGGTTCCAGCCAATAAAGTCAATATAACTCGGTGATCCCGGCGTGCGCCGGTCTCGCTTTGAGCGATAGGCAGGGCTGGGCATCGAC
>LLEO01000109.1_pt1 | contig 14079 bp, 23 predicted proteins | sample 595861 | NCBI WGS metagenome assembly LLEO01 (sample SAMN02919315, study PRJNA255460) | bioreactor metagenome | biome: chemostat; feature: culture 2012_25.1; material: sediment; isolation source: day35 25degC chemostat 2012 inoculated with Wadden Sea sediment taken from... | place: Germany: Bremen ... | reverse complement strand
CCGCGGCGCAAACCTATTTCGGCAAGTCTGCCCGAAACCTCTCACTCGGGGAATCGGCGATTTTGGCAGGGCTGCTCAAAGCGCCCTCCCGCCTCGCGCCCAACAAAAATCCTGAAGGGGCCGCAGACCGGGCTCGCTTGGTGCTCAACGCCATGGCAGAAGAGGGCTACATCTCTGAAGCCGAGGCAAAAGCCGCAGCGATCGACCCCAATAAGCGCATTCGCACCCGCGTTACAGGCACAGAATACTATGTGGCCGACTGGGTGGAAACCTTGATGGACAACTATCTCGGTGAGGTAGAAAAGGATGTGATTGTCTACACCACGATCAATTGGGAGCTGCAAAAACAAGCCGAATTTCTCATCAAAGAAATTGTGCGGGAACAAGGCGAAGAGCGTGCGTTTAGCAAGGCGCATTGGTATCGATGACACCCGATGGTGCCGTGCAGGCCATTGTGGGCGGTATCGATTATACAACCAGCCAATATAACCGCGCGGTGACGGCGCGCCGCCAATCAGGCTCCGCCTTTAAGCCCTTCGTGTTTCTTACAGCGCTCGAAAATGGCTATCGCCCTGACACAATTGTTGAGGACACCCCCTTCACCTATGAAGGATGGTCACCACAAAATGCGGGCGGTAAATATCGGGGTACGATCCAATTGCGTGACGCGCTCGCCGTGTCTTCCAACTTGGTTGCGTCAAAATTGGCCATCGAGCTGGGCCCGCAAAACGTTGCACAAACTGCATATAAGCTTGGCATCTCCAGCAATGTCGATCCGGTGCCTTCAAGCGCACTCGGCACCACTGGCATCTCCTTGTTGGAACTCACCGCGGCCTACGCCCCATTTGCAAATGGTGGCGAAGGCATTATTGCACGGGTCATTTCGCGCATTGAAACGGCTGATGGCGAGGTGCTTTACAATCACGAGCCTGCAGGGCCGGGGCAGGTCGTTGCGCCCGAATATATTCCGATGATGAACGACATGTTGGCCCATGCGGTTGAAGTGGGCACCGGGCGCAAGGCCCAGTTCGGAGATTGGCCGATTGCGGGCAAAACAGGAACGTCTCAAAAGAACCGAGATGCGATTTTTGTCGGCTATAGTGCACACTTGGTCACTGGGGTCTGGGTTGGAAATGATGATGACACCCCCCACCAACGCAAGTGGCGGGAATGTGCCCGTCGAGGTTTGGCACGACTTTATGCAAAAAGCACATGAGGGTCTCGCCGTTGCCCAAATCCCTGGCGGCAATGTGCGGTTTGACAATCAAAATCTCCAGCCCATGACCCAGCGCCCCCAAGAAGGGCAGCGTCGGAATTTGGGTGATTTGATCAATGAGATTTTCTCGCGCTAGGCGGCGTCAGAGTTACTTGTCGTAAAACCGACACTCTCCGGCCCGCTCGGTACAATTTGTAGTGGATTTAGCTTTTTGACCGAATAATACCCGGCCTTGATATGATCAAGATTGACCGTGCGAGCCACACCCTCAAGCGAATATATCCGTTGGGCAAAGCGCAGCAAGTATGGATAGTCCTGTATCCGTTTCAAATTGGTTTTGAACAGGCCGAAATAGGCCACATCAAACCGCGCCAGCGTCACAAACAGACGGATATCGCTTTCGGTCAGCTGATCACCAAAAAGGTATGGCCCATTCTCGGTCAGACGTGTTTCCAACCGCTCCAGCGTCGAAAAGACCTCATCAAATGCCTCTTCATACGCCGCCTGACTTTGAGCAAAACCGGCGCGATAAACCCCGTTATTCAGGCCGTGATAAAGCCAACTATTCAATTCATCGATTTCATTTCCTAGCGCCTCTGGATAAAGGTCGAGTTCTGACGGCACAATCTTGAAAAAGCTTTGATTGAGCATGCGCAGAATGTCCGCGCTTTCGTTGCTCACAATCGTCTGGCGTTTTTTATCCCAGAGCACTGGTACGGTGGCGCGCCCGCTATAGTGGGGATCTGCGCGGGTGTATATTTGGTGCACATATTCCGCCCCATTGAGGGCATCCAAATCGGACCCCGTCAAAACCGCCAAAGGTCCAGCCTTGTGCCGTGAGGCGTGGATTGACTACACTCACGCTAATCACCCCCTCGAGGCCCTTGAGCGCCCGGGCCATCAAGGTGCGAGAAGCCCAAGGGCAAATCAGTGCGACATAAAGATGATAGCGGTCTATCTCGGCCGCAAAGCCCCCTTCACCCGCGGGGCCGGGCGTGCCATCTGGGGTAATCCAGTTGCGAAATGCGGATTCCTGCCGCACAAAGCGGCCCTTTTTGTCCTTGGCCTGATAAGGATGCCAATCGCCCTGCCATCTTCCATCAACAAGCATGTTCGTTTCCTTTCTTTAAACGGGCGCGACCTTGTGATCGCGCCTGTTGTGCTTAGGCAGGCTGGCGGGAAAGCCAAGCCGGTGCGATTTGAGTGCCTTGGCCCAACATATAGCCAAATTGCACATTGAGATAAGCGAGCGGTTCCAAATAGCGCGCATTGAGCAGACCGCCCGTATCCACCGCGTCGAACCCGACCTGGTTCAAAAGATCAATTACCTTTTGCTTGGCCGCCTCGTCATCGGCGGCGACATAGGCGGGCACCTGTCGGCCCTCGAACGCCAGCCCCTGCTCATAGACCTGCGCAAAAATGGTGTTCAGCGCTTTGACCACATGCGCATTGGGCAAAAGCCGGGGAGATTTCTTCGGCGGCTGAAGCGTCAAATCCGAAGGTCAGGCCGGAAAAATCGGCCTTGAACGGATTGGTGACATCCACCACCACTTTGCCGTCAAAATTGTATTTTGTTGCCAACTCACTCACCGCTTCAAACGGAACCGCGATGAAGATGATTTCGGCCGCCTCGAGGGCTTCGGGGATCGAAACCGCTTTTGCTGCTTTAACGTCGCTGGCCAATTGCTGCGCCTTTGCGGCATCGCGCCCTGCTACAAGCACTTTATGTTTTGCCGACAAAGTGCGGGCCAATCCGCTGGCGATGTTGCCAGTACCAATAATTGCATATGTCATTTTTCTATCCTTATTGAAGAGATTGTTGAGGAAAATCATTCGATCAGTCCAAGTTGACGGGCATAAGTGTCATTGTCCCAGAACAACCATTCATGGATCATGCGCCCGTCTTGCCAGAAGGCGATTGTCGCCATTTGCAGTTTGAAGGCCTTGCCGGTTGGCTCGATAAATTCGCCATTGCCAATGGGCATAGGTTCGGTGAATGTGCCTTCCATCACGCCGATCACAGCGGTCCAGTCGTCTGAAGCCAGACGCACTGGGTGGAACTGGATTTGTGTGTCGGGGGCATGCACGAATAGGCGCTTCAAATCTTCAATGTGCACATCAATGCCGCGGGTGGAATGACCGTCGGGCCAGGTAACAATAATGTCGTCGTCGTGGCTTTCATGGACCCGATCCCACTCCTGATTGGAAAAAATTTCAAAATCGAGCGCATCGAACTTTTCCAGCAGCTTTTCTGCCGCTTCAGAGGACGCGCCACCGCCGGTGTAATATCGCTCAGGTGTAATGCCGCCCCGGAATGGCTTCAGGGGTTTCTGCCAATGCAGATGTGGCCAGGCTAGCCGCCAGCAGCGTTGAGATAAGTGCTTGTTTCATCATTTTTAGTTCCTTTCAATTCAAGCGCCGCGTGAGTTTGTTTGCATTTTGTTGTGCGGCGTTGAGAGGAATATGATGGAAATCTTTAATCCGAAAAATATAGATATTGACGAAATATTGTCGCCGGTATATTCACAATGACATGGACATGATTGATGGGATGCGCACCTTTGTGGCGGTGGTGGAAGCTGGCACCATAACGGCTGCTGCAGACAGGTTGAATATTTCGAAAAAGCTGGCCAGCAAATATTTGGCCGCGCTTGAAATGCAGATTGGCGTCAAGTTGCTCAACCGCACCACTCGCAGCCAAAGCCTGACGGTGGCTGGGCAACAATATTATCTTGATTGCCAGGACATTATTACCCGCATTGATGAGAGCCATTCCGCATTGAAGCAGGCGGAAGGGCAACTGATCGGTCATTTGCGCATTTCGGCGCCAGTAAGTTTTGGCGAAGTGGTCTTGCTGCCACTGCTCGCCAAATTCAAACGGGAGCATCCCGAACTTAGCTTTGATGTGCGCTTATCCGATTCCTATGTCGACCTAATTGAGGGTGGTTTTGATTTTGCCCTTCGCATTGGCGAGCTCAGCGACTCAAATTTGGTGGCGCGCAAATTGACGGGGTCGCACTTGTGGCTGGTGGCGTCGCGACCTATCTTGAGCAATATGGCATGCCGCAATCGCCGCCGGATCTGAGCGATCATCTCTGCCTGCGCGATTCAAATTATCGTGGCGGTGCCCGCTGGCCCTTCCAAATTGATGGGGTGATGCGAAAAATCGCTATTCACCCGCAATTTGTGACCAACAGTGCCACGGCCATGCGCAATTTAGCGATGATGGGCGAAGGTATTGCCCTGGTGCCGGACTTTGTGGTGGCAACAGATGTTGAAGCGAAAAGGCTCGTGCGACTTTTACCTGATTTTCCCTCGCTTATCTTGCCCATCCAATCGGTGCTTCCGCTCAACCGAAATCGGCCCGCACGGGGTGCGCGCCGTTATCGACTTTCTCGCCCGCGAATTGTCGAGGCGCCGATACCTCAATAGATAAATGGGATCAGCTTTTTGGTGCGTGCTTCATAGTCTTTGAAGCGTTGCCATAGCGCACCCGTAAATAGTCGTCCAGCATCGGCACATTGTAAAACGCAAACAGGCAAAACAGCATCACGGGGATGGCTGCCCCGAGCCAGTGCCCGGCCACCAATGCATAAGCGGTCACCCAAACGATGTCGCCAAAGAAATTGATGTGCATGGCATAGGCAAACAGACCGCCTGTATAAAGCTTGCCTTGGTTGGCGGGGTCTTTTTTAAAGATATGCCGCTGCAATTCAGAACCCGTGTTCAGCAGGCATCCAAGGACAAACAGGCCGATGGCGAGAAAATCTACAAGGCCGAGCGGCGCGCCATTGGGCAGCACCAAAATGGCAAAACCTACATAATAGATGGCAAAAGCAGACGGCACCGAGAATGCCTCGGACCAGGGTAGCGTGCGCTTCATGAGGTAAAACATCATAAAGCCCATACGCATCAAGATGACCAGGTTAAATGCCAAAATCACGCCATAGCGCGTCGGTGCTGTATCAGGCAATGACCAGCCAACCAGATCGGCGATCAGCCGCCCCCCGCCACCAAACATGATCAAGACGGAAAGTGCGATCAGCGCCAGTTCAATAAAGGTAATGGTGATTTTTTGCGGGATTGAATTGGATTTTGAACCGTAAAGCTCCATGGATCATTCTCCTAAAGTGTGGCTGGAATAAATGAAAAATCGGGCTGGCGCTGGTGAATGGCGGCGAGATAAATCTCACCTTCCATTTGTTGCAAATATGGTTTTGCCGCTGGCTGCAAAGCAGTTTCAATTTCGCGATAGTAAGATTGAATAGCCTCAGAGAATTTTTGATTTCGGGCCATGCTGTCAAAAAACAAGGCGAAATATCGCGCCAAACCATATTTGTTCAGACTGGTGTGGCCATCAAACATGGCCAAATAGCCGGTGTGCAGCATGTTGAGTTGCTCGCTTGCAGACGCGTTGGCCAGCGCGGCGAAATCAACCGCGTCGAACCCTTCGAGGAAAAAACGATGTAACACCTGATCGATCAAATCATCTTTCGATGAAAAATGATGATAAAGCGCCCCTTTCGACACGCCGGCTTTTTTGATGACTTCGCCGATTCCGACGCCGTCATAGCCTTGCGCCAAAAACATATCGAAAGCGATCTCGAGCAATTGTTCTTTAATGGTAGGCATTAAAAACTCCACATACGTACAAACCGACCGGTCGGGTTGTACGTAGAGCCAAAATACCGCCGCGTCAACCGTTCGCGCAAAATTTGGATGGAGAGATTTTTTTTAGCGGGTGAGTTGATAGCGCATGAGCTCGCGCCCATGAAGTTTCAACCAATCATGCCCACGCTTCATATCGGGGCAAAGTTTCCTTCACGGTGCGCCAGAAGCGCGGTGAATGGTTCATTTCGCGCAAATGGGCAACTTCATGCGCGGCAACATAATCCAGCACAAATGGTGGCGCCAACACCAGTCGCCACGAAAAATTAAGCTGACCTGAGGAGCTGCAAGAACCCCAGCGGCTGGTTTGATCTCGTATGGTGATGCCTTTGGGTGACAAGTTCAATTGTTTCGCGTGCACGCCAACACGCACCGACAAGTCACGTCGCGCTTCAGCTTTCAGCCAATCACCCAGCTTTCGGGCAAAATGTTCTGGCGCGCCTGGCACTTCAAGCTGCTGTGCCTCTCGGTCATGAGCAACTAGCCCGCGCAGTGTTCCTGTTGGCGTTAATTGGTGCAGTTCGCCTCTAAGCGGTAGCGCCATGCCAGGCGATAGAATTGCAGGGGGCTGAACTTGGTCAAGGCGGTCGCTTAACCAATCATGGTGGCGGCGCACGAAATCTTGCGCATCGCGCCAATTGCCGCGTTTCGGCACAGTCAGCACCACGCCTTTTTTGGCATGCAGCGACAAGCGATAGTGCTTTGCCCGCACGTTCTGACTGACGAAGATTTCAACTTCGCCCGCATCAAGATCAATATGTAGTTTTTCGGGAATCGCGGCGCGACGTTTCAGCATCATGGAAAGAATTTCGCTCAAAACGGACTGCTTTGGCAACAAAAAAGGCACCCTAGATTTTAGGGCGCCAGATCAAAACAAGATCAAAGTTCTTTGGGGGTCAGGGGCCTTGCGCTTTTGTTCGGGGGCAAGCGCAAGGGCGGGGGAGAAGGCAAGTACAATCTTAATAGTCGTCTCGATCTTTGCGGTCATCGCGGCGTGAAGATCGATCATCTTCATCATCGTGACGCTTTGCGCGGTGATCGGATTTAAAGCGGTCAAACTCTTCGCGATCACGGGCCATATGAAGATTGCGCAAGAACTCTTCAAATTCCGCACGTTCTTCCTCTAGGCGCGCCCGTTCTTCATCAATGCGACGAAACTCAGCTTCGCGATATTCGTCAAATGCAGCATTGCCAGTAGCTTGGCTGCGGTAACGTTTGCCGCGACAGCCTTTCATTTTATGCTTTTGCTTGTGCATCCATTTCTCAGCTTTGTCGCTTGAGCCGCCCCAGTGCTCGCCCCACAAAATGTAGAACAACATGGCCATGCCAAGCGGCCAGAAAACAATAAAGCCAAGGACCATAAGACCAATGGTTAGGGGAGACCATTCTGGTTTAATCAACTGTGTGCTCATTTTATCACCTCTTCATCAACGATGACTTAGATTTGGGGGTGATTTTGCTGGCTTCAAGCACCAATTTTTTGCAAAAAGGGTCTTGAAAATGGCCAAAACAACGCCCACCACGCTCAAAATCCAAGGTTTTGGGCGAAATAATTGCGTCAGATGACGGCTTTTAAGGAGCAAAATGTGACAAAACGAGAAAAATCGGAGCCTGATTTGGCCTATAGTGCGCACCACAGATTGCGGCTAGAGACCCTGGTGAGGCTGCGGTGGCTAGCTGTAGCAGGCCAAAGCGTTGGGGTTTTGGTGGTGGCATTTGTGCTAAATTATGAGGTGCCGCTGGCGGCCTGCTTCACCCTGATCGCCATGTCTGCATGGCTAAATGTATTCTTTCTGGTGCGGTTTCCGGCAACCTTACGGTTGCGCTCGCAATTCTCTGCGGCCCAATTGGCCTATGATTCGGTGCAGTTGGGGAGGCCTTCTCTATCTTACTGGTGGTTTATACAATCCCTTTGCGTTGCTTTTGCTCGCCCCGGTCAGCGTGTCAGCAACCACCTTGCCCCAAAAGTGGACCTTGGCGCTAAGTGGCTTGGCCATAGCGATTATCACTTTGTTGGGGGCCATTCCATTTGCCATTGCCGTGGTCAGGTAACGAACCCTTCCTAATCAACAATCTTTATGTGTTCGGCATTTGGGTGGCGCTGGTGTGCGGCGTGGTGTTCACCGCAGCCTACACCAACCGAGTGGCACACGAAGCTCGGCAATTGGCCGATGCCTTAAGCGCCACGGAGTTGGTATTGGCACGCGAGCAGCATCTTTCTGCGATCGATGGGCTAGCGACGGCTGCAGCCCATGAGCTTGGCACGCCACTTGCGACAATTGCCTTGGCAGCAAAGGAAATGCAAACTGATCTCGATGACCCAAAATCGTTGCAAAAAGATCTTGAGCTGATCACCGAACAGGCCACGCGTTGTCGTGAGATTTTGCAAAAGCTGCGCAATTTGAACACACATGAACAGCATTTCTTCGTTTTAAGCGCCAGTGATTTGGTTGCAGAGGTGGCTGAGCCGCAACGCTTTTTTTTGGTATTAATATCGAGGTGGACGCGCAAGGTGACGGCGCCCCGCCAAACTTGGCGCGAAACTCCGCCTAATATACGGCTTGGGCAATTTGATCGAAAATGCGGTCGATTTTGCTGAATCACGGGTTGAGGTCAGCGTGCGGTGGACGGACCGGAAGCTTGAGATCTCCATTTGCGATGATGGGCCCGGGTTTACCCCAAGACATGCTGATGCGCATGGGCGAGCCTTACCTCACGACGCGCCCGAAAGATGTTAAAGATAGCGACCCCACTGAACCTGGGGGGCTCGGCTTGGGCATTTTTATTGCGAAGACCTTACTTGAGCGCACAGGCGCCCAATTAGATTTTTTCAATCGCGACGAAGGACGCCATGCCTGCGTCAAAATAGCATGGCCAAGACAGGTGATTGAACTAACTGAGTGATTTAAACGTACGAAGTGAGGTGGTTTTGACCTTTCGGTTGAAATAATGCCATAAAGCATCCATTGCGAGGATATGACAATGACGAGCGTCCCAGAACTTTTGGACAAAGACCTGTCCTTACTTCTTGTCGATGATGACAAGCCATTTCTAACGCGACTTGAGCGCGCCATGCAAAAGCGCGGCTTCGATGTGCGCACGGCTGATAGCGTCGCTGCAGGCATGGCACAGGTCAAATCCAATCCCCCAGCCTTTGCAGTCGTTGATATGCGTTTGGAAGATGGTAACGGGTTGGAAGTGGTCTCAACCCTGAAGGAGAAACGGCCGGACGCGCGCGCAGTTGTGCTCACTGGATATGGAAATATAGCGACCGCGGTGACAGCAGTTAAATTGGGTGCGGTGGACTACCTCGCCAAGCCTGCGGACGCGGACGATGTCTTTAAAGCGCTGATGGCGCATGAAGATGAGATTAAGGCTGACCCCACCAGAAAATCCAATGTCTGCCGACCGGGTGCGCTGGGAACACATTCAGCGGGTCTACGAATTGTGTGATCGCAACGTGTCAGAAACGGCGCGTCGTCTCAACATGCATCGCCGCACCTTGCAACGGATTTTGGCCAAACGCGCCCCGCGCTAGAGAAAAAAGCGCCACCCCAGCCAGATTATCTTTTTTCCGTTGGCGCCTGCTGCTAAGCTGATGCCTATTCAGCAGGAAAACGGGTGCAGGGGTTTGTTTCATGGGCGTTGTTTTGTCATTTCACGGGGCCGCAGGCACGGTCACAGGGTCGTGTTATCGCGTCACCCATCCAAACGGCCAATTTCTTGTCGATTGCGGCTTGTTCCAAGGCAACAAGGCGGTGCGGGCGCTTAACGATAAGCCTTTCCCTTTTGATCCCGCAAAGCTGGATTATGTGCTGTTGACCCACGCACATATTGACCATGCAGGTTTACTTCCAAAACTGGTGAAGCACAAATTTGCGGGGCCAATCCACAGCACGGCGCCGACCATGGGCTGATGGATTATATGTTGCCGGACAGCGCAGGCATCCAAGAATATGAAGCCGAGCGCACGAATCGCAAACGGGCGCGAAAAGGCGAGGAATTAATTGAGCCGCTATATACACGTGAGAACGCGGAAGAAACGCTTACGCGCTCAAACGGCCATCCTTATGAAGAGTGGTTTGAGCCTGGTCCTGGGGTCAAGGCGCGATTTTGGAATGCCGGGCACATTTTGGGCAGCGCGTCCATTGAGGTGCACGTGAATGACGACGATGGCAAAACCATAAAAATTCTGTTCTCCGGCGACCTTGGACCGGATGAGAAAGTGTTTTATCTCGAGCCGCATGCCCCTTCCGGTTTTGATTATATTTTATGCGAAAGCACTTATGGTGGTCGCGACCGCGACGACTATTCGCTGGAAGAACGCCGTAACGCATTAAAAAAAGAGATCAATCGGGCGCTGGATAAAGGCGGCAATTTGGTGATACCCGCCTTTGCCGTCGAGCGGAGCCAAGAGCTGCTGCATGATATTGGCGTGCTGATCAAACGGGGTGAAATTGACCCGCAATTGGTCTTTCTTGATTCACCGTTGGCGCGTCGGGTTACCTCTGTTTTCAAACGCCATGCGGCAGATCTGAAAGATGTCGAGCTGGATGCCGAAGAATTGTTTGCTGATGACCGGTTCCGCATTGTCGAATCGGTGGAGGAAAGCAAGGGAATCAACCGCATCAATGGCGGTGCGATCATCATGGCTGCTTCCGGCATGTGCGACGCCGGGCGCATCAAGCACCATTTGCGCAACAACATTTCTGATCCCAGATCGACAGTATTGTTCGTGGGCTATCAGGCGCCAGGAACCCTTGGCCATGTGATCAAATCGGGTAAAAACGAAGTGCGCATCCATGGGAAAAACCACTTTGTGCGGGCGGACATTCGCTCTATAGCAATTATTCCGCCCACGGCGACCATACCGAATTGATGGACTGGATTGCCGAAAGGTTGCCTGCGCACGGCGCCATTTTCCTCACTCACGGAGAGGATGAAGGACGCGACGCAATGAAGAGCGCGCTGGTGGATAAAGGACTTGGCCCAGACAAAGTTATTGCCCCGCAATTAGATGACCAATTTGAATTGCGCGCAAACGGAGTGGGGTCAAGTGCATCAACCCGAGACAATGCGTATCGATCCACAGCAATTCACCCATGATTGGTCTGCCGAATATGCGCGCTTTTCAATTGAGTTAGGCCATCTGCTCACTGAGGAAGTCAGCGATAAAAAGCGGCTCGAATTGATGAAACGCCTTCGCGCCGCCTTGGGGAATTGATGTGATTGAGACCACATTGAAGCTAAACGCATGATCATTTTTATCGGTCCCAACCGCCAAAGGGGTAATGTTAGAAAGCTTAGGGATTATGATTCCGCGCCTGACTTTAAGCACCGCACCTTTAACTGGCTGTTCCGGACCAAAAAGCTGCCGAGCGCGACATATATCTTTACCTTTATCGATAGGCTCGATCCAAGTGAGCGACGCCTTGCTGGAAAAATATATCGCCACATCAATCAGTTGGGTGCAGGGGTTTGCGGCGTTAAACGATCCCGCCCGAGTCAAAAATCGCTTTCAGTTGCTGCGTTCTTTGTCGCAAGCAGGGATCAACGACTTCGATGCATATCTTGCATTTGATCGACCACAACCTAAACAATTCCCCTGTTTTTATTCGCCGTATCTCTCAATCATTGCCACCGCTTACAGATCTGTTGCCGGATCAAAAGAGCTTAGATCAAACGATCGGCAAGTTGGAAGATGAGGGCGAGCCATTAGATGACCTTATGGTCATTGAATTTTGTTCGGCTGAGATCGCGCCAGGCATCTATCAAAAATATTCCGCCTACCGCTCTGGCGGCCGTGTCAGTTTGAATTACTCCATCTGTGAAACGAATTGGCAGGTGAAAATTGGTGAGATCGATATTGTCGATCAGCAGGTATATGAGAAAGAAGAACTAGCGTTGCGGCAGAACAAATATAGCGACGTTTTGCGGCAGGCGTTCGAATTGGCACATATCGACTATGGCCGAGCCGATTTTAGTTTGGTCAGCGGCCGGCCCCAAATATATGAGATCAATTTCAATCCCGAGTTTCGCACCACTCAATCACTTTCAGTTGTTCCGCTACGCAAACAAAATGTTGCATTTGCGGTGAACCGACGCTTTAAAGATGTGACCGCATTGGATACGCCCACCAGCAAGGCGCAGCCCAGCATTTCTGACCCCGAGTTGACAGCTTTTCGCTGGCGCTTCTGGCGCAACTATGCGCCGCAACGATATTAAGTGAGTTTTCGTGATCATTTTTATTGGCCCGAACCGGCAACGGGGAAATGTGCTCGGCTTTAAAGCTTTAAGGATGCACCGCCGACAAGGCACAAAACCTATAATTGGCTGTTCCGCACGCCAACCCTGCCTTGTGCGACCTATATCTTCACGTTTATCGATCGTTTGCACCCACGAGAGCGTCGTCTGGCCGCCAAAATCTATCGGCACATAAATGCTGCTGGTGCTGGGTTCAAGGCACTTAATGATCCCGCCCATGTGCGCAATCGCCTGGGGCTTTTAACGGCAGCGCACAAGGCAGGGATAAATGACTTCGATGCCTATCGTGCAAGCGAGCGGCCTCAACCGAAAAATTTTCCAGTATTTTTGCGCCATCTTTCGGTCAGCTTGCCCCCTGTAACAGGCTTACTCGATTCTCAATACGAGCTCGATAAAGCAATTGCGGAGCTGGCCCGACTTGGTGAGCCATTGGATGACCTGCTTGTCATTGAGTATTGCGCGGCGCCATTCGTTGACGACTATTTTGTTAAGCTCTCCGCTTACCGTATCGATGATCAATATATGCTGGATTTATTACTTTATGATCAGGATTGGTATGTAAAATATGGCGACGTCGATACAATGCCGCCCAACTTTGCAGCAACTGAAGCGGAGATATTGCGCGAAAATAGGTGGATCGAAGACGCGAAAAAGGTCTTTGATTTGGCGCAAATCGAATATGGCCGTGCAGATTTCTCAATTGTTGAAGGTCGCCCCCAATTTTACGAGATCAACTTCCACCCCCAATTTACCCTATCGGAATATGATTCGAAATGTCCTGGACGGCTGGCAAACGCTGAGTTCGCTGCAAGACGCAGAATGGATGCGATGAAAGCCCTGCTGCCCAAAACTGATGCGAAACCAATCGCAAATATTGTTGATTCTGAAATGACGGCATTCCGTTTCCGCCCGTGGCGGAATTTCGCACCCCAAAGATACTAAGGGTATTTATGCTTATTTTTATTGGCCCCAACCGGCAACGGGGCAATCTGCATGGCTTTAAAGTCTTCCAAGACGCGCCCACATATCAGCACAAAACATATAGTTGGCTCTTTCAAACCCGACGACTGCCCTCGGCGACCTATATCTTTACGTTTATCGATCGGTTGCATCCGCGCGAGCGCCGGTTAGCGGCCAGAATCTACCGGCATATCAACGCCGCAGGCGAGGGGTTCAAAGCATTGAATGACCCCGCACATGCAAAAAATCGATATGGATTGCTGCGCACATTGCATGATGAGGGCATTAATCAGTTTAATGCGTATTTGGCGAGCGATATGCCGAAACCCAAACGTTTCCCAGTATTTGTGCGCAACCTTTCTGTCAGTCTGCCGCCGCTCACTCGTTTACTGGACAGCCAAGACGAACTTGATAGCGCGATGTTTGACCTAGCACAAAAAGGTGAACCACAGGATGATTTGGTTGTAATTGAATATTGCGCCGAACCGTTCCAAGGCGATTTTTACGCGAAAATGTCGGCTTTCCGTATCGATAAAACCATCAGTTTCAACATGATGCTCTACGATCAAAATTGGTATGTGAAGTATGGCGAGGTGGACCAAATGCCGCAAGATTCAAGTGCATTTGAGGCAAAGCTGATGAAGGAAAACGCGTACCAAGATGAAGTAAGACGCGTATTTGATTTGGCCAATATTGAATATGGGCGCGTGGATTTTGCATTGGTCGGTGGCCGGCCCCAATTCTACGAAATAAACTACCATCCGCATTTCTCGTCATCAGAGTTCTCCTCGAATGACCCGCAACGATTGGCCAATGTGACGTTGGCCGCGCGGCGGCGACTTGATGCACTCAAACAAATTGGGTCACATCTCAAAGCGAAACCGATTAAAAATCTAGGTGATGCCGAGTTGACTGCATCTCGATTACGACCATGGCGGAATTTTGCGCCGCAACGCTACTAAACCTTATAA
>LLEO01000108.1_pt1 | contig 14164 bp, 16 predicted proteins | sample 595861 | NCBI WGS metagenome assembly LLEO01 (sample SAMN02919315, study PRJNA255460) | bioreactor metagenome | biome: chemostat; feature: culture 2012_25.1; material: sediment; isolation source: day35 25degC chemostat 2012 inoculated with Wadden Sea sediment taken from... | place: Germany: Bremen ... | reverse complement strand
TAGCCTCGATTGACGTCCGCTCGCAGGGCGAGTTCTTCCTGGCTCAACCCGCGCGCACGGCGCAAATCCTGTATATTGAGGGCAACTCGGTCGCGTAGCATCATGACCACAGGACGGCCACGACGCGCAGTATTTAGCCACGCGATATACTATACATTCTTCTAGATAAGCCGTCTTGCTCTTCTGGACAGTAGATGATCTCGAAGAGGGATCGGTGATCATCGAGGTCAGTTTCCTATGTAGTTAGGTCTATGAATATCCGGCTGTGGGGCAGCGAGGAATTTCTTGTAGCGAAGAGCATCGTAAAAAGCGTGGTTTGTGTGGTCAGGCGGCGAGGGCTCGCCCATTGGTTTCAACCAATCCTTCATAATCAACCTGATCAGTGGAGCTTCAATAGGGGTCGAACACGCTTCATGGCCGACCCGAGCATTATTCTCAGAACAGCTCTGAAACGCCCCTGGACGGATTGTTCGTGCAGAAAATGAAGGTAGCGATAGGCGCGCCGCGCCAGCCAACCCTCGATTGTCATCGTGCCAAGTGCCTTACCCATGATAGCGCCTACTGCAGCTGAACGGCTCAACGCAACCAGCGAGCCGCGATCAACGTATTTGAAGTTTTCGAGGTTCCGGCCGGATAGATGCCTTGCCAACTGATGCTCCAGGAATTCGGCTTGTTGAGAGGCCACCTGGGCACGCGGTGGGAGCGATGTGCCCTTCTCGGGCCAAACACAATCGGCACAATCCCCAAAAGCATAGACGGCTTCATCCTCAGTCGTTTGAAGCGTCGGCAATACCTTCAGACGGCCAAGGCTACCTTTCTCCAATCCCTCAAGGTCATCAATTGCCTGAGGTGCTTTGATCCCGGCCGCCCAAATCGCGAGGTCCGTATCGAGTTTGGTTTCGTCCGCGAGAACCACTGAACTTTCGTCAACGCGTTTCACCCGTGACGAAGTATGAAGGTCAACGCCAAGATCGTTTAGTTTTGCCGCAACTTTTTCAGAGATTTTTTCAGGCAATGCCGCTACCAGCCGGGGGGCAGCCTCAACAACCCTTATCCTTACAATGCTGGGGTCACGCAGTTTGTCGATACCATGTTGAGCGAACTGCTCGGTCGCCTCGCGTAATTCAGCAGCCAACTCGACACCAGTAGCACCACCTCCGATAATACTGATATTCAGGTGCTCCGAATGGTTCGCCAATGCGCCGGTTTCCAATCGAAGGCACAGATTCAGGATTTCCGATTGTAGGCGCTTTGCCTGAACCGGAGTGTCTAGAAACAAGCAGTGTTCTGAGACGCCCGGCGTGCCAAAGTCATTTGACCGGCTACCTATCGCCAGCACCAGAATATCATACGGAACCGCTCGATGCGGCGCGAGCGGGCGGTTCTGCGGGTCATTGACCGGATCCAACAACACGTGGCGGTTTTTCCGGTCTATCCCCGAAAACCGGCCGAGACGAAAGTTATACCGGTTCCGGTTTGAATGTTCGAGAAGGCTGATTTCTTCATCAGTCCCTTTCGTTCCCGCAGCAAACTCGTGCAGGGATGGCTTCCACATATGAGTAAGGTTTTCGTCGACAAGAGTGATCTCCGCCTTGCCGCTTCTTCTCAATCGGCGGCTCAGACGCGTCGCCAGATTGAGACCGCCGGCCCCAGCTCCGACAACTACGATGTGCGCCGGATGTTCTTCTCGACCGCTCATATTGCGAGAGCCTTGTATATCTCGGCAAGGCGCTTCACCGCGATGAGGTAGGCAGCTGTTCTGAGGTCGGGGACATCACTCTCAGAGTTCCAGAGGAGTGACATCTCGGCGCAAGCCGAACGCATTTTGTCATCCGATCCGGATCGTACCAGGTCGATTTCTCGTGCCCCGTGCAACAAAACCTGATCTTCATCCGCAGGAAACTCGTTTCCAGTCATTCGTTCGATTGACTGAGCCAGGACACGGTTTCCCATTTCGTCGCCGCGGCGTTCCATCAGCCCAAACGGGATGTGGGTCAGGTTCTTGACCCATTTGAAGTAGCTGAAGGTAACACCTCCTGCGTTAGCAAACAGATCAGTGATGATTACGATGCCCCGCCTGAGCAACTCCTGATTAGCTTCGTAGGTCACCTGACCGTTTGCCGCCTCCTGGAACATTAGGTTCACGTCTTCCAGAAATGTTTTACCCGTTGTCATCTTTTTGCCTGCCGCAGGCATGGCGAAGGATCAGCCGATCCCGCCCATGCACAAGTATTTGATTTCAAGGTAGTCGTCGCAGCCGTATTTCGAACCTTCGCGACCGAGGCCCGACTGCTTGACCCCTCCAAAGGGGGCGACTTCCGTCGAGATTAGACCGGTATTGATACCGACCATGCCGCTTTCAAGCGCCTCTGCCACCCGCCACACGCGGGCCAGATCACGGCTAAAGAAATAGGAGGCCAGGCCAAATTCGCTGTCATTCGCCATCGCGATGACTTCGGCTTCATCTTTGAATTGGAACAACGGAGAAACAGGACCAAACGTTTCTTCTCTTGCGACAACCATTTCTGGAGTCACGCCGGTCAAAACGGTCGGCTCAAAGAAAGTGCCGCCCTTTTCTGACCGCACGCCTCCGGCGATGACTTTGGCGCCTTTTGAGACCGCGTCCGCGATGTGATCCTCAACTTTTCCCATGGCCGCGTCGTTGATCAACGGCCCAGTCGTTACGCCTTCTTCAAAACCGTCGCCGACGACCAAAGACCTACTTTTAGCGGCAAGTTTCTCGGCGAATTCGTCGTAGACGCCTTTCTGCGCATAGATGCGGTTCGCGCAGACACAAGTTTGGCCGTTATTTCGATACTTTGCGATCATCGCGCCTTCGACAGCAGCATCAATGTCGGCGTCATCAAACACGATGAAGGGTGCGTTCCCGCCAAGTTCGAGCGACATCTTCTTGATTGTGTCTGCACCTTGACGCATGAGGATCTGCCCCACACGCGTCGAACCGGTGAAGGTGATCTTGGCTACCTTGTCATTTGCGCAAAGCTCTTGGCCGGTGGCGGCGGAATCGCTCGATGGTATGACGTTGAATACTCCGGAGGGTATTCCGGCGCGTTCTCCCAAAACAGCCATCGCAAGTGCGGATAGCGGTGTAAGTTCCGCTGGTCGCGCTACAAAAGTACACCCCACGGCAAGTGCAGGACCGACCTTGCGGGCGATCATCGCGTTGGGAAAGTTCCAGGGTGTGATCGAACCGACCACTCCGACCGGTTGTTTCAGCACGACAATTCGTTTGTCGCGCTGGTGGCCCGGAATAACGTCGCCATAGACCCGCTTGGCCTCTTCCGCGAACCATTCGATGAAGGAAGCACCGTAGAGAACTTCTCCTCGCGCTTCGGCCCAGGGTTTGCCCATTTCAGCGGTCAGGATCGTGGCCAGATCATCGGCGTTTTCGACCATGAGATCGAACCACTTGCGCAGGATTGCCGCGCGCTCTTTACCGGTCAACGCCGCCCATTCGGTCTTGGCCGCATAGGCAACGTCGATCGCCCGCCGGGTCTCGGATACCGAGACGTCCGCCACATCGCAAATCTTCTCACCGGTTGCCGGATTGGTGACCGGGAATGTCGCATCGGTCTCCACCCAGGCACCGCCGATATAGGCGCGGGTTTCCAGAAGGCTCGGGTCTCTCAAATCACGCATTGTTCAACCCTCCCGCGCCGCAGCGACAGAGGCTTCGAGGATGTCCATCGCCTCGGCAAAGATTTCATCCTGGATGGTGATCGGCGCCAGAAAGCGGATCACATTGCCATGGACACCACAAGTCAGCAGAACCAGGCCGCGCGACAGCGCCTCGGCGCGGACGGCGCCTGCCATGTCAGGGGTTCGGCACGCTGCCATCTGCCGAATTGAATTCGGCAGCGATCATGAAGCCGGGACCGCGGATGTCGACGATTTCCGGGGTGTGTTCGCGGATTGATTCCAGTCGCTGTTTCAGGCGCGACCCAAGCTCATTGGCTCGGGTACAAAGGTCCTCTTCTTCGATTACGTCCAGAACGGCGTTCGCCGCAGCAATGCCCAGAGGATTGCCGCCATACGTGCCGCCCAAACCACCCGGGGCAGCAGTGTCCATGATGTCCGCTTTGCCGGTAACGGCCGCGAGCGGCAGGCCGCCCGCCAACCCTTTGGCCATGGTCGTGATGTCAGCGTTGACGTCATAGCCATCCATCGCGAACAAATTGCCGGTGCGCGCAAATCCGGTCTGCACTTCGTCGGCAATCATAACGATCCCATGCTCGTCGCAAAGCGCGCGCAGCCCTCGCATCAATTCAGCGGGAGCCGGATAGAAACCTCCTTCGCCCTGTACCGGTTCCATGATGATGGCCGCAACCCGTTCGGGGTCAAGGTCCGCCTTGAAGAGCTTGTTGAGTGCGCCAAGCGTCTCTTCCGTCGATGTGCCGTGCAACTCGACCGGGAAGGGCACGTGATAGACGTCCGGCATCATCGCGCCAAAGCCCTTCTTATACGGCGCGACCTTTCCGGTCAGTGACATACCCATGAAGGTTCGACCATGAAATCCACCACCAAAGGCAATGATCGCTGGTCGCCCCGTTGCGGTTCGCGCGATCTTCACGGCGTTTTCTACCGCCTCCGCCCCAGTGGTGACAAAAACTGTCTTTTTCTCGAAGTCACCAGGAACGATTTCGTTCAGTCGCTCAGCGAGCCGGATGTAATTCTCGTAAGGCATCACCTGATGGCAGGTGTGGGTGAAACTCCCAGCCTGTTTTTGTACCGCCTCCATCACTTTTGGATGGCGATGACCGGTGTTGACCACCGCAATCCCAGCGGCAAAGTCGATATAACGATTGCCTTCTACATCCCAGACTTCTGCGTTAAGCGCGCTCTGGGCATAGACTTGCGTCTGCATCCCCACACCTCGTGCAACCGCTGCATCGCGTCGCTTCGATATTTCAAGATTTGACATTTCCACTCCTCTCAGTCCGGTGATCGGCCACTCTAAATCAGGTCTAAAGTTTCGCTACTTGTCCTCGAGACCCGACGGGCCCAGGCCCGCCAACTTTCGGTCAATAACTGTAGGCGCGCGGCCACTGATTTCCGCGGCATCTTTCCGCCTCACTGATCCGAGAACCAGATTTCCTCCTAGATAGCGGATTGGCTCTGGCGGAAATCGACGATTGTGGTTCCCAACAAGCCCGTTTTTTGTCCAGCGCTCATTTCTCTCCAGTGCAAGACCGGCCAATATCCTGCCTCCGATTTGGCTCGGGTTTACTCCGTTTCCGCTCCAACCAACGCCGTAGTTGATGTTTGGTGCGCCGCGAAGGTGACCCAATAGAGGCAAGCTATTGTATGTTCGATCGATGGGTCCAGACCAGGACCGCTCAATCTTAACGTCTGCTAGTGACGGATATACCCGTCGAAAGTCCTTCAAGGCTGCATCTATCAAGGTTTTGTCATAGAAGACCGATGCACTTGGTCTACCGGAGATAGTGAGTTTGCCGCCTCCTTTGCCGAATACGATCCGACCGCAGCGTGTTGTTCGATAGTAATTAATTCGTGCCTGAGAATCAGTGATGCTTTCTCCGCCGGTCCAACCGATATCAGCCAGCCGTTCTGGGATCGGCTCAGTTGAAAATGCGGCACTGGTTACACAAACAAAGCGCGATGAAAGTTCAGGCTCTGACGCTGCCCATGCGTTCGTGGCCAGTACAACTTTGTCTGCTGTAATGGTGCCTTCCTGAGTGGTAATCTGCGCAGGCCGACCACGATCAAGATGCTGGACCTGTGTTTGTTCGTAAATTCGCACTCCCAGACGTTGTGCAATTTGCACCAATGCGGCCGCTAACTTTACAGGATTGACTGTGCCGTTTATTGGTTCAACGATCCCGGCGATATGTTTCGATGAACCTGTTCGGTCCGCGATTTCCTGCGCGGACTGCTGTTGAAACACTCCGTCGCGACCAAGGTTTGCTACCTTCTCTACGACGGTATTCCATGAACCAATGTGTGCCGGTGTTGTTGCCGTCCATAGCCAACCAGATTGCATAAGGTCGACATCATGACCAAATCCGTTCAGAAACGATTGAAGGCCTTGGATGTTACGCGTTGTTTGATCGGCCAGCCAAACGGCATCATCATTTCCGCACGCTTTACACAGGCTTGCAATCTTCGGCCACCAAGACATCGCAAATCCGCCATTCAGACCTGAAGCGCCGTGACCGCAGCGATTCTGTTCAACGAGGACAACGTCACAAGTCGGATCGAGTTGACGCAAGTGAATTGCCGTCCAAAGACCGACAAAACCTCCTCCTACAACTAAGACATCGGTTTTCAAATCTCCTCTTACTTTGCCCTGTCGCGGGAAAAGGTGCTCGGATTCGGCCAGCCAATGCGACCCCATGATTTTTTCCGTGTTTTTCATGAAAGTGAACTATCACGATAAAAAGTTCACTGTCTAGCGCTTTTTCAATCCCAGTCCCCGGGACGGTTGCGAACATCAAGAATTCACAAGTCGCGCTAAGAATTTCTTTCCCTCCCCAAATTTGACGGAGGGGACCGGTAGGATTGGTGCAATCCCCAAAGAACAAGCGTCAGGAGGTTTGTTCAATCCATGATGCTGATAGTCTGATTCTTGGTCACGAAAGTGAATTATCGGGCGTTATTTTTCACTTTTCTCTTGCGTCTAACCGAAAACCGCACTTGACTGTGAGGTCAAACATTGGAGTCGCAGGTACAGTATAATGACTAAAAATCGTGAAGTCCTTACCCGATCCGCAGCATTGCGGGGTGCAGTCGTGCCTGAACCTATTGCAGATATCGGCGAGGTCCTTGAGGGCAATGCGTCCGTCGGGCCAGAAATCAAGGACCTTCGCAGGGCCAGTAATGTGACGCTGAGCCAGCTTTCTGAAGCGACGGATCTTTCCAAGGGCTATCTCAGTCAAATCGAACGCGGAATATCTTCGCCGTCAATCAAGGCACTGCACTCGATCAGCCGGGCCCTGGGTGTAAATATATCCTGGTTCTTTCCTTCTCCATCCGAAGACGAAGACGAGATCAACAACTACATTGTCCGCAGTGACCGGCGGCGAAGCCTGAACTTCGAAAGTGGGATCAGAGACGAATTGTTGTCACCGAATTTGGGCCGAAATCTGGAATTACTTAGATGCACATTTGCCCCAGGGTCGTTCAGTGGGAAAGAATCCTATGGCCACAAGGGGGAAGAAGCTGGGTTTGTTGTGTCCGGACAGTTGACTCTATGGTTGGAGAGTAAAAAGATCCAACTACGATCTGGTGACAGTTTTGCCTTTGAAAGCACCATTCCCCATCGCTATGCCAATGACAGTGATGAAGAGGCCGTTGTCATTTGGGCAATTACCCCGCCGTCATACTAGCGCCCTGGCGTTGAGTTGTTGACTGTGATTTCAGGCCGCCCCGCCAAAGCAATTATAGCTCTGCGCCAGACGCTGCGACGAAAACCGAAACTATCTATCCAAACTGTCCTGGCACGCTTCGCGGATGTGCGGTCAATGCCCACTGCTTGGGAGTTTTTAGGCTTGCGAGTTTCAGAGAGAATCGCTCCCGATCTTGTCCCGAGTAAGAAACTTTAGTGAACTTTTAGTCGCATGAAATCTGCGCAGTAGCTGCACGTTCTTGTTTGTTGTCGGCTGAGTCCGGGCGCGACAGTGTTTGGGGTATCTCAAAAAGCTCTCTTCTTTCAGCGCTCTAGAAGTAGTCTAAGGTGAATCATGCGGCGCAATAGTGCGAAAAAATTAATTATTGACATGACATGTTTTCTATAGTGAACTTTGGATAGAAAAAGTTCACAGCCTAGGGAGAAGCGCATGTGGCGTGTTGGAATTGATGTCGGTGGAACGTTCACGGATTTCTTTGCTTGGAATGAAGAGGATGGTTCCTATAAAACGGCCAAAGTCCTGACGACAAAGGATGACCGTTCGCGCGGCGTTCTGGAGTCAATTGAAACCGCGGGCATTCCGTTTGATCAGATTTCGTTTCTGATGCACGGAACGACAACCGCGACAAGTAGGTGGCCTGAACCCGGCCGAAATTGAAACCTGTGCCTCTGTCTTCCGGCAGCTAAGGGATTTTCACGGGGTTACCATTGTCGTCATCGAACATGTCATGAGCTTCATGACCTCGTTCGCCGACCGGGTGATGATCCTGCACCACGGCGCCAAATTGCACGACGGACCGGCCGGTAGCCTCGCGGACAACCCGGAAGTTGTTGATGTATTTCTCGGCGTGTCTGGTGCCGCGGACAGCAAGGCCGGAGCAGATGAAAAGGAGGCGCAGGATGCCGCTTCTTGAAGTTACCGGCCTGACCGCCAGCTATGGTATGGGCAACGTGCTGAATGGCATAGACCTATCCGTTAAAACCGGAGAACTGATTGGGATTGTTGGCCCAAACGGCCATGGCAAGACCACGCTGATGCGCGCGATTTCCGGTCTGATGCCCCGGTCGAGTGGTCGGATCGAACTTGATGGTCAAAGCATCTTTGGCACCGCGCCGGAGCGTATTGCGCAAAAGGGCGTTGTTCATGTACCGCAGGGCGACCTTGTCTATAAGAACATGACAATCCTGGAAAACCTGCTGGTTGGTGGTTACGCCAACAGGTCGGAGGCGCGTTCGCAAGAGCAACTGGGCAAGATTTATGACCTGTTTCCCAAGCTGAAAGAACGTTCCGGGCAAATGGCTAGTTCCTTGTCTGGTGGTGAACGCCGGATGCTGGGGATCGGTCGTGGGTTGATGATGGCGAAGTGCCGGATCCTGATGCTCGACGAACCCTCGCTTGGTCTCGCCCCGGTGGTAATCGATCAGATCTATGCCTCGATCGACGAACTTCGCGGGGCAGGAATGACCATCATCGTGGTCGAAGAAAACATCGCGCGCGTGGCAGGCCATGCTGACAAGCTGCACCTCATGGATGGTGGACAATTCGTCTGGTCAGGACGCCCTGAAGAGATGCGCGACAACAAAACAATCATCGACACATATCTTGGTGCGTGAGCGATAGGAGACGAGACATGAGCCTACCTGAAACCGCAGATGTCGTCATCGTTGGGGGTGGTGTTGCAGGGTGTTCCATCGCCTATCACCTGACCAAGCTTGGGATCACGGATGTCGTTCTGTGTGAACGCAAACAATTGACCAGTGGAACCACCTGGCACGCTGCGGGACTGGTGACCCAGCTGCGTGCCACGCGCAACATGACTGAACTTGCCAAGTATACAGGTGAACTCTTTCGCAAACTGGAAGCCGAAACCGGTCAGGCCACTGGATTCAAGCAAAACGGTGCCTTGCGCCTTGCTACCCATGACGCACGGTTTGAAGAGCTGAAGCGAGGCGTTTCCATGGCCCGGAACTTTGGTCTAGCCGCAGATGTCGTCACGCCCGGAGAAATTCGCGAGCGCTGGCCATTGGTCGAAGTCGACGATTTGTCGGGCGGGATTTGGATGCCAAATGACGGACAGGTCAATCCAGCAGATGTGACCCAGGCCATGGCGAAAGGTGCCAAGATGGGCGGCGCCAAAATCTTTGAAAACACGAAAGTTGAACGCCTGATCGTCGAAAATGGCAAGGTTCAGGGTGTCAAACTGACTGATGGCGAGATTCGCGCCAAACGGGTTGTCATTGCCGGTGGCATGTGGTCGCGTGAATTCGCGGCGCTCAGCGGTGTGTCTCTGCCGCTTCACGCAGCGGAACACTTCTATATCGTGACCGAGCAGATGCCGGACCTGCCACGTGACTTGCCGGTGCTGTTTGTGGCGGATGAATGCTCATATTATAAAGAGGATGCGGGCAAGCTACTTTTGGGATGCTTTGAACCAGAGGCCAAACCTTGGGGCCATGAAGGCATTCCCGAAGACTTCTGTTTCGACAGTTTGCCGGAAGATTTCGATCACTTTGAACCGATCCTTGATATGGCGATCAAGCGGGTACCGGAACTGGCGAATGCTGGCATCCAGTTATTCTTCAACGGGCCAGAGAGTTTTACACCCGATGACCGATATCTGCTGGGGCGAGACCCCCGAGGTTGAGGGGCTTTTCTGTGCCTGTGGTTTCAATTCGGTTGGCATCCTGTCGTCGGGGCGGTGTTGGCAAAGCGCTTGCGACTGGATCCATGACGGCCACCCGCCGGTAGAACTTGCCGATGTCGATGTGCGCAGGATGCAGCTTGGCAGTCGAACAAATCCTATCTTTTTGATCGCACCAAAGAAACGCTGGGCCTACTTTACAAGATGCACTGGCCCTATTTGCAATATGAAACCGCCCGCGATGTCCGGCAAAGCCCGTTCCATGATCGGCTTGTCGGGCAGGGTGCATCAATGACCGAAATGGCCGGATATGAACGGCCCGGTTTTTTTGCCCGGGACGGGCGGTCGACCGAGATCGGTTATTCCTACGGACCGCAAAGCTGGTTTGATGACACCAAAGCGGAATGTCTGGCGACTGAGAGCGCCGTCACGATGTTTGACCAGAGTTGCTATGTGAAATTCCGAGTCGAGGGCCGAGATGCCTGCCGCGTGTTGAACCAAGTTTCCGCTGGTAATGTTGATGTGCCTGAGGGGAAAGTTGTCTACACCCAATGGCTCAATCCGCGTGGTGGAATCGAGGCGGATGTCACGATCACGCGGCTGTCGGAAACCGAGTTTTTAGTTGTCACAATCGCAGCGAGCCAGGCGCGCGACATGTCGTGGCTGAAACGCCATATTCCGGATGACGCCCACGTGGTTGTCACCGATGTAACGCCAGGTCTGCCGATGCTGGCAGTCATGGGGCCGAAATCACGTGATTTGCTGCAGAAGATTTCTGGCGCAGATCTGTCGAATGAAGCCTTTGCATTCGGCACCAGCCAGGAGATCGAGATCGGCTATGGCACGGTCAGGGCCAGCCGTCTGACATTTGTAGGTGAACTGGGGTGGGAACTCTACATCCCTGCCGACTTCGCGCCGCATGTCTTTGACCGCATTGCAGACGCTGGTGAAGAATTTGGCCTGAACCATGCCGGGTTCTTCGCGCTCAATTCTCTGCGCATGGAAAAGGGTTACCGGCATTGGGGCCACGACATCGGAGAAGAGGATACCCCGAAACAAGCCGGGCTTTCTTTTGCGGTGGATTACAACAAGCCAGAGTTCATTGGGCGCGATGCTTTGCTTCGGGAACGTGATGCTGGTGTTCCGACCAAGCGCCTGGTTCAGTTCAAGCTGCCTGAAGGTAGCCGGGACATGTTGTATCACGAAGAGCCTATCTGGAAAGATGGCCAGATTGTTGGCTCGATCACATCGGGTGGCTATGGTCATCGGTTAGAGCGGTCAATGGGCATGGGCTATGTGAATTGCACAGATGGTGTCACGAAAGATTTTCTGGCCTCAGGCGGCTTCGAAATTGAAATTGCGTGCGCGCGGATCCCGGCCGAGCCTTCCTTGCAGCCATTCCTTGATCCGAAAAACACTCGGATCAAGGCTTGATGTTCTGAAAACCGGTTGAAATCATGAAGCACCATCGCGATCTTCGAGTTGAGGTTTGTGACAGCGGTTCCGAACACAAAACGATTGATATTGTTTTGTGTTCCGGGTTCTCCATGCTGGACTTGGCAAGCGCCATAGAGCCGCTTGCACTTGTGAACCGTTTGACCGGGCAAGACCATTACCAGTGGCGCGTTCTGTCGTTGGGTGCGAAGGAGGTACGAAGCTCAAACGGCCTTGAAATTCCGGTCGATGCCGGGATATGCGGCAGAACTCAAAGTAGGCACGTTTTTGTCTGTGCGTTTGAACACAATGACGATCTGACCAGCCCGCAGTTGCTGAGTTGGTTGCGTAGACAAGCCCGAAAAGGGGCAATGCTTGGGGCACTGGGGAATGGGGCGGCTGTTTTGATCAACGCCGGGGTCGTAGGTGCGCGGAAATTCACATTACACTGGAGCCTGACCAGCGGCTTTTGTGAGCGGCATCCGGAACAAACACCTGTGTCCCAAATATTTACGTCCGAGAACGGCTTGATGACCAGCGCGGGTGGTCGGGCAACGACCGATATGATGCTGACACTGATAGGTAACGACTTTGACGAAGAACTGGCCGCTAAAGTGGCGGACCATCTTCTGAGTGGTGCACAGCGCCAACCGAATACGGAACAGCGGCTTAGTCGTGTGCACCGGTATGGAACCCGCGACGAAAAGTTTCTGTCGATCATGGAAACCCTGGAAGCAGACGTGCATTTTGAGATGAAAGTCGACGACATACTTGCCAAACACAAGTTGTCGCGCCGCCAGTTGGAGCGGTTGTTCAATAGATACTGTGGGATCTCCCCGTCTCGGTTTCTAAAACGTATGCGCCTTGAGAGGGCCCGAGAATTGTTAGAGCAAACGGACATGAACGTCCTTCAGGTGGCCGTTGCATGTGGGTTCGGAACAGCCGCGTGTTTTTCGAACTCATTTGCTCAGCAGTTCGGGTGCCGACCTTCGCTATATGGGGTGTAAACGGCTCCCATGGCAAAATCTCCTCATTAGATAACTCATTGTTTTCTAATAGGAGTCGCACTTGAAGGTAGCGCACATCCGTGATGGCTCAAGAGTCGTTGCGACATTTTCCGCTATCTCAGTTTCATGATCTCATCTCTGAAGGCCTCAAGCGGGGTTCGCCATCCGAGGCACTTTCTGGGCGTGCCGTTCAGGCGGTCGCAAATCGCCTTCATGTTGCGATTTGAGAGCGCCGCGAGCTGGGTGTCTCGGGGAAGATAGCGGCGTGCGCGTTTGTTCAGGTTCTCGACCGACCCTTTCTGCCAGGGTGCTTGCGGGTCACGGAACCAACTTTCCGTGCCGATGCCAGACTTCAGCTTGCGCCATGCACGGAACTCGAAGCCGCGGTCGAAGGTGATCAAGCGCCTCGCGGGCTGGGGCAGGGGTTCCATGACGCCCATGAGCTTGTTCATGAAATGGGTCGAGCTTCGGTCGTTGTTACGGAACAAAACCGCGAACCGTGTCTTCCGTTCGACCAGCGAGGCGACGTTCATTGTGCCGTTGGCACGCTCGAAGATCATCAGATCGCCTTCCCAGTCACCGAAGGTCTCGCGCGTCTTCACATGTTCCGGGCGTTCATGGATGGATCGATCCGGCGGGAAAACCTGGCCTCTGGGCCGTCTCGCATAGCGCGGTCGCCGTTTCTTGCGTCGGCTGGGAAGATAGCGCGCCAGTTCTTCCGACTGTCCTTCCTTGCTGTAGACATAGGCGTAGATCGTCTCGTGGCTGACGCGGAAAGGCTGGCCGTCATATCCGAGGCGGCCAGCAATCTGCTCCGGCGTCCAGCCATCCTCCAGCCGATCAATGACGTGCGCACGTAGGTCTTCTAGCCGGATCAATTTGCGCCGCCGCGCGCGTCTGGTCAGCGCTTTGCGATGCGCGGTCATGCAGTAGTAGCCATTCAGTTCGGGCAACTCATCATCTGTTGAATAGTTCCGTTTGATCTCGCGATAGACCGTCGAACGATGCCTGCCGATCTCGACAGCAATCCTGGCGATCGGTACTTTTGCGTCCAACATATCTTCAATTGCGCGTCTCTCACGCAAATCCAGCTCAGTGTGGGGCAATTCCATTCTCCTTGCTTTCCAGCAAGATAGGGGATTTGTCGCAACCCAGTTTAGAATGTGCCAGCGAGTATTGGCAGAAGGGCACCCGCGTTGAAGACCTGTCCGAAGCCTTCACTGTTTTCCGCGAGACCGGCAAGAAAGCCCGCAACGCCCAGATCACCGAAGCCATCGCACGCACCCTGCCCTATCAGGCTGGTGGCGCGGAGTTCTTCGGCATGATCGCAGAGGAAACCGGGGCCGATATCCGCAAGCACTGGACGCCCACGGCGGAGAATTTCTTCTCGCGGGTGTCCGCTGGTCATCTGGTCGACCTGCTCTGCGAGTTCCTCGATTGTAATGCCTGTGATGAACGCGTTGCCGCCTTCGCCAAGTTAAAAAAGACGGAGAAAGCCGAGAAGATGGAAATGCTCTTGAGCGATCCCACCACCCAGAAGCTCGTGGGGCTAACCCCGGATCAGAAAGCCAAACTCGACAAATGGGTGCCCAACTGCACCTGACGGCTCCTTCGTGGGAAGGACCAACTGGCCCCCGCATCACGCGGGGGTCTTTTTTGTCCAGCGATCACCCAGGAGCAGGGCCTGCAAAATT
>LLEO01000107.1_pt1 | contig 14242 bp, 24 predicted proteins | sample 595861 | NCBI WGS metagenome assembly LLEO01 (sample SAMN02919315, study PRJNA255460) | bioreactor metagenome | biome: chemostat; feature: culture 2012_25.1; material: sediment; isolation source: day35 25degC chemostat 2012 inoculated with Wadden Sea sediment taken from... | place: Germany: Bremen ... | reverse complement strand
CGGCAAGATCAACACCGTCGAACCAGTGACCACCCAATGGGTCCATCACGTAGCCTTCGACCTTCTTGGACATTGGCATGAACACTGTTGAGTGTGCAATTGTCGCCCAAGGTGCTTCACGCTTAAACACAACCTGTGCTTCTTCATAAAGCTTAGTACGCTCGTCTTGATCAGAAATAGTTTTCGCTTGTTGGATCAAAGCTTCAAACTCTTCGTTACACCACTGAGCGCGGTTTGAGCCACCGACACCATCACAGCCGAGAAGAACGGCTAGGAAGTTGTCTGGATCACCATTGTCACCAGTCCAGCCAAGCAATACAGCGCCTTCACGATCAATTTCTTTAGAGCGTGCAAGGTATTCACCCCACTCGTAAGAAACGATCTGAACGTCCACACCGATTTTCGCAAAGTCAGCCTGAATAACTTCAGCCATACGACGTGCGTTCGGGTTATATGGACGCTGAACAGGCATTGCCAGATTTCCATCTCGAGACCAGTTACACCCTCTGCTTCAAGCATTGCTTTTGCAGCATCGGATCATAAGGATCGTCTTCGATGGCGTTGTTGTAAGACCACATGGTAGGTGGAATTGGGTTTTTAGCAGCAGAACCAGCACCTTGGAAAACAGCTTCCAAGATAGCTTGCTTGTTGATTGCCATGTTCAACGCTTTACGTACGTTTGTGTTATCAAACGGCGCAACTTGCGTGTTGTATGCCAAGTAGCCAACGTTCAAGCCTTCTTGTTCCATCATCACCAAGTTTGGATCAGAGGCCAAAGTCTCAATGTCAGCTGGGTTTGGATATGGTGCCACGTGACACTCGCCAGCTTTCAGCTTTTGAGCGCGAACAGCAGCATCTGTTGTAATCGCAAACACAAGGTCGTCGATTGGCTGTTTGCCCTGCCAATAGTCAGGGTGTGCAGCATAACGGATCACAGCATCTTTTTGATAAGCAACAAAGCTAAATGGACCGGTGCCAACTGGCTCTTGGTTCAACATTTCTTTGCGGTCAGCATCCTCAAGCTGTTGTGCATATTCAGCAGATACAATTGACGCAAAGTCCATGGCAAGGTTAGCGATCATTGGCGCTTCAGGACGTGTCAACACGAACTTAACGGTGTAATCGTCAACTTTTTCGATGTCTTTGATCAAATCTGGCATGGACATACCGTTAAAGTATTCCCATGAGATGCCAGGCACATATTCATACCATGCGTGATCAGCTGAACGCTGACGGTTGAATGAGAACAACACGTCATCAGCGTTAAAGTCGCGTGTAGGTGTAAAGAAGCTCGTTGTGTGGAACTTCACGCCTTTACGCAGGTTGAAAGTGTACTCAAGGCCATCTTCAGACACTTCCCAGCTTTCAGCCAAACCAGGCTGAACTTGTGAAGTCCCGCGCTTAAATTCAACCAAGCGGTTGTAAAGCGGCTTAGACGACGCGTCGAAAGTTGTACCAGCAGTGTATGGTGCAACGTCGAAACCTTCTGGTGAACCCTCAGAGCAGTAAACTAGTGTTTTTGCGTAAGCGCCACCAGCCATCAACCCCATAAGGCTGTTGCTGCTAGCAACTTTCCGAATTTTTTCATGATAATGTTCCCTCCAATATCATTGCACGCAGTTAGTGCGTGCAGGTGAGAGAAAAGACGGTTTTCCATTGAGTTGCAACAGCAAATCAAAAAAATTTCGCCAAAATTGTCCGACGAGCCTTACTTTTTGTAAATTCTTCTCTGAATCTTGCCAAACGCTTCAACAACTTAGTGATGATTCGACTTAAAGTGGAAACATTTGCAACAATTCCGGGCGCTGGTGCAGGTTCATCAAACGGGATTACTACCATTTGAAGGCCAAGTCGGCGGAGACTTTGTGCCCCAAGGAAAGGCTGCTTTTGCAATAGCAGGTATTTTGATTCGATATTGCGGTGCTCAACGTAAGTCCGGGGCAGGTACACCCGCCCCGGCACAAAACTAAGCTTTATATTTTTTGATTTCGCCACTTTCCAATCGGCTCGCATAAGAAGCCAACTCTTTGCGCACGATTTTCATCAAGAAATACAGGCCAGTGATGTTCACCACTGCCATTGCAAAGATCGCTGCATCTGAGAAATCAATGACAGGGCCAAGGCTCGCTGCCGCACCGATTACAATGAAGATGCAAAAGATGCTTTTGAAGATGAGTTCAGAAGTTTTGCTTTCGCCAAATAGGTAAGTCCAGCTCTTTAGGCCATAATAAGACCAGGAGATCATCGTGGAAAAGGCAAACAAGACAACCGCCAAGGCAAGAACATATGGGAACCAGCTTATGGCCGATCCAAACGCTGCCGACGTTAGTTCGACACCCGATGTGCCACTGGCGGTTGCGATTGCGCCAGCCTCCACCATATAAAGGCCTGTTTCGGCATCAATCAGCAATTGGCCCGAAATGGTGATTACCAGTGCTGTCATTGTGCAAATTACCACTGTGTCAATCAATGGTTCTAACAAGGAGACAAAACCCTCGGTGATTGGTTCGTTGGTTCGCACCGCTGAGTGCGCGATAGCCGCGGAACCGACCCCCGCCTCGTTGGAAAAGGCCGCCCGTTTAAATCCTTGGATCAAGGCGCCAACAAAGCCACCTGCAATGCCTAGACCTGTAAATGCACCTTCAAATATTTGTCCAAATGCCCAGCCTATCTTGTCATAATTGACCACCAAGATCGCCAGCGCTGCGGTCACATATAAAATGGCCATAAACGGCACAATTTTCTCGGTGACATTTGCAATGGATTTGATACCACCCACAATCACAGCAAACACAATGACGGCAAAAACAAGACCTGTAATCCAACCTGGATAGCTGCCGACAATGCCTGAAATTTGAGCGTGGGGCTTGGTTGGCCTGGAACATGTTGCCGCCGCCAAGTGCGCCTAAGATACAAAAGATCGAGAAAAGAACTGCTAAAACCTTGCCGCCCGGCAATCCCAGCTCTTTGAAGCCCTTGGAAATATAATACATAGGACCGCCCGAGACGGTACCGTCTTCATATTCGTTCCGATATTTAACACCAAGGGTACATTCTGTGAATTTTGAAGCCATCCCCAAAAGGCCGGCTAAAATCATCCAAAACGTTGCGCCCGGTCCGCCAATGCCAACCGCAACCGCTACCCCGGCAATATTGCCAAGGCCAACAGTGCCTGAAAGCGCGGTGGCCAAGGCTTGGAAATGGCTCACCTCGCCAGCATCATTCGGGTTAGAATAGTCGCCTTTGACCAATTGGATGGCGTGTTTGAAAAATCTGAATTGAACAAAGCCAAAATAAAGGGTGAAAACGGTTGCCGCCACCACAAGCCACAGCACGATCCAGGGGAAAGTTGTCCCTGGCAAAGGTGCGAAAATAAGGCTGACGAACGGGCCGGTTAAATTTGCGAACATTTGGTTGACTTGAGCGTCGATGCCATCCACTTCCTGTGCAAGCGATCCGTGAGTTGCCAACGCCGTGGCGATAAAGGTCGCCAGCCCCGAGTTGAATAGTTTTAAACATAATTTCCCCCCTATGCCACAACGGTGACGGGCACGTCTGCGTGCATCACCAGATTTTGGGCCGCACTGCCAAAAAAACGCTTAGTGAAGCCGCCAGCTGACGAGCGCCCGACGACGATCTGCGACGCGCCATTTTCTTTGGAAATGGCATTGAGTACTTCTGCTACATCCCCGTGGCGCACAATGCCGTGTGCCTGAAACCCGTCGGCCTTAAGGCTCTCAACTGCGGGCTCAATTACGCGCGTTGTCGCGATTTGAATTTCTTCCTCCCGACGTTTATGGCGCTGTGCGTTTTCCTCAGCCGTTTGAAATGTGAATGGCGACCACTCAATAACGTAAACCGCGATAATTTCGCAATTGTCTGTGCGTTTTGCCAAGTCTTCGGCGAAAGCGAGTGCACGTTTGCCCGTGTCCTCTCCATCTAAGCCAACAACAAGTTTGGTTGTCATTTTTTTTCCTCCTAGGTCTGCAATATTGGGTGAAGCCTAGCTCCATTGAACCAGCTCGATCACAAACTTCGTGATCTTGCAGATCCTCCCCACCTAGGATCGTAAGTCGTTGACGCAGCAATGGGAAATAATATTTTACATGTTTACTGAATTGGGGTGGTTTTTGTTGATAAAAGTGGGTGGAATTAAGTCAGAAACACTGACGTTTCCACATATACACTCATGGATTCGATTTATAGTTTGGATTCTATTAGATCTTCGAATAATATGTGCATCGAATTTGGTGGCTGTGCTGCGTAGGTTAGCTCAGCCTCGAGTGATGTCCGCAAGAAGCGTGAAAAGCCTTCTTGCGCGACCTCCGGCTCCATAAAATCATAATAATTTGTGGCGAGACGATCCAAAAGGATGCGCTTCATTTTTGTGAACTTGTCGGCAGCAGCCGGGCCGTTGCTAATCGAAACAGCTTGCTTGCGGTAAACATGCAAAGGCGCCGCGATATGCAAACATGCTTCGGTGTGGCAGAAGGCTTTAAAGATCAAATCCATATCCACCAGGCAAGGTTGGGTCACGTCATAGACGATTGGCAGGCGCGCGCGGTCATAAACAATCATGCTGTCCATGGAAATGTTGGTCATTTTATAATTGCCGGCATCCAATTCGCGATCGCGACCTGTGCAGCCCACCTGGCGTAAGGGCACAAGATTGGGATCGGTTATTTGCAACCCGGTAGAAACAAGTGCGCGCTTTTTAGTTGTGCACAACGATCGCCAATTTGTTGGGCGCGAATAGATCGTCGGCGTCCAAAACGGCAATAAATTGGGATGCTGCAGCTTCGACACCAATATTGCGAGCATTGGATGAGCCGGTTTCGATTCCGTCAGTGAATACGAATTTGATGCGCGGATCGCCCAGCCCGTTTGCAAACAGCTCTTGGGCATAATCCTCAGCGTCGTCGATGCTAATCACCAGTTCCCAATTCTCATAGGTCTGGGCCAAAACGCTTTCCACGCTTTCGGCGATTGTGTCTTTACAGCGGTAGGCGGGCATAACAATGGAAATTAGTGGTGATGACATACAGTAAATGCCCTTTCAGCGTCATAAACCAATGCAACAAATGATGTCTTGTTACGTGTTGTGCCGTCAATCGGGTTTACTTCAAATCACGCAAAGCCTTGAATTCTAAAAATGCCGCGCCCATATTTAACTGGAGCATGGATAAAGCGCCTTGAAGAGGGGCTTGGCATGCGCTGTTGCTTTTAAAGAACACGTGCGGGTGCGCAGAGCGGCCTGTAAATGAAAGGATTATCATGTCCAGAATGTCATTTTTCTCATCGCCCTTTTTGCTTGGTTTCGATGAAATCGAGCAACGCCTTGATCGATTGGCCAAAGCGGCTGATGGGTATCCCCCCTATAATATCGAGCGAATTTCGAACCAGGATGGTGCCGAGCAATTCCACATTTCGGTGGCGGTTGCAGGCTTCACACAAGACGAATTAGAGATTACGCTGGAAGACAATCAACTTCTCATTCGTGGGCGTCAACATGATGATCCCGATCGAGAGTTTTTGCACCGCGGTATTGCCGCGCGCCAGTTTCAACGTAGTTTTTTGTTGGCTGATGGCATGCGCGTCGAAGGGGCCGCCCTGCAAGACGGGCTGCTGAACATATCTCTTGTGCGCCCAAATATCGAAAAAGTTGCCCGCCGGATCGAAATTAAAACCGCTGAGTAACTTCTTGCGTATATTATGTAGTCCCGCGTTTTGAGGAGGTGTCCTATGACACAGATCGAAAAAACCGAAGCCTACGCCCCATTGAGCGTAGAAGAATTCTTAGCCCTTGGCGGTGAAGATGTGGTTTATCGTCGGCGTTTAACAGGCAAACAGCTGAAAGATTTTCTGCCAGAGGCGAAAAACGCCCCGGAAACTCAAATCTTTGATGCGTTGTTCGGTGCTGATGGCACGCCGCTTTTGGTCACAGACGATAAAAGATCGCTGAATGACTGGCTGGACGAAGCCGGTATGGACATGGCGTTGCGCCATTAAGTCCTAGCATTAGCCTGCCCCCGGCCTTTAAACAAACAAAAGCACATTCGCTGTTGCCAGTGAATGTGCTTTTTAATGCGCTATCGCTTTGTAATCAGGCAGCGTTGGTTTCTTCAGCCTTGCTGGTCAAAAACTCATAAATGTCGTCTGCATTTTGCATGGTGCGCAAGCGCTCCATTAGGCCCGGCGTGCGTGTGAGCCGCGCAATGCGTGACAATGCTTTCAAATGGTCTGCGCCAGAGCCTGTGGGGCCAACAGCACAAATGCCAAATCAACAGGCTTGTCGTCAACGGCTTCAAACTCAATGCCATGTTCGAGGCGGATGAGAATGCAATGCACCCCATCAAGTCCTTTAAGCTTACCATGCGGAATGGCAATGCCGTCGCCCAAACCAGTGGAACCTAATTGTTCTCGCTCTTTTAGCGTTTCAAAGATTTGGTGGGCATCAATGCCCACCGCTTCGCTGGCACGCTCAGCAGCAAGCTGCAAAAGCTGGCGTTTGCACGTGACTTTCGCGCAGGGCACGATCGCCTTGCTCGCCAGAATCTGTGCGATTTCCATTTAACGGCCTTTCATTGTGATCAACGAAGGGGACAAGTGCTCACTTGTTCTCAAGGGGGCTGGATCGACCCAGCCAACATTCCCATCAGCGCGACGGTAAACCACATTAACGCCGCCATGTCCAGCATGTCGGAATACAATCACGTCACTTTGCGCCAAATCCAGCTCCATAACGGCTTCACCAACACTCATTGTGTGAAGATTATCAGTTGTTTCCGCAATAATAGCTGGGGTTGAAGTCCTCTTCAACTTCTTCCTCTTTTTCCGGGGGACGCTAGAATGTAGGATTGTGCCTTAAACTTATCAGTCTGGGCGTTACGCCTGTGATTCTTCAGTTTCCGCTTATAGCGGCGCAGTCTTTTTTCAATGTGGCCGGCGGCATCTTCAAAAGCAGAGATCGCGTCGCCAGCATCGGCGCCAGCTTGCAACACCACGCCGGTATCAAGGTGTACTAAAACATCCGCATTAAAACGGTTGCCTTCATGTTCAAGAGTGAGATGGCCATCATAGCCGCCATCAAAATATTTGGTGATTGCGGACTCCAAATGGTCATGCGCTTTCGTGCGAAGTGCATCGCCAACATCCATATTTTTTCCAGAAACACGTAGGCTCATAAGTATACCCCTTTCTCTATTGCTTATATAAGGGCGTTTTCGCGAGGTGAATTGACCTCTATCAATCATTTTAACGCCGCTTCGCGTTGTGATGCAATCACCTCTAATACGGATTATCACCTCCCAAGCCCTTCCAAATGATGAAGAAAGGCGCTACCATTCGCCCCATATATGGGTGAATCGTTTTAGGCTTCAAGATCGCTCAAAGCGCTGAATTCACGGGGTTGCCCGTCGGTCCCAGCGTTCCAACGTCACTTCCATTTGGTACCTGAAAAAATATCCTTGGCGCAGGGGTCAGGCCGATTTCAGCTTTGATTTCGGTTTGCAGCCATCTGGTTAAGGGGCAAATTTCGTAACAATTATCGCTATTTTGCGCGTATTCCCTAGTATTTGGGTTGCCGTTGAGCGCGGTATTTGATGATTATGTGGCGGCAAAGGAGCTCCATGGATACCGACCAGCAAAAACTGCAAGCAATTTTGAATGACGCCGTTGACCGCGCACAGCAATCCAGCGAACGTGGCCAAGTTGCGCACTATATTCCTGAGTTAGCGAAAGCTGACCCTCGCAAAGCAGGAATCGCTGTGACCTTGAACAATGGCGAAACCATCGGTGCCGGAGATTGGCAGCAACCCAACACGATCCAGTCGATTTCAAAAGTGTTCACATTGGCGCTATGCCTGGGCACAATGGGCGATAATCTATGGAGCCGCGTGGGGCGCGAACCTTCTGGCTCGTCATTTGATTCTATTTTGCAGCTCGAGCACGAGAATGGCATTCCTAGAAATCCGTTTGTTAACGCCGGGGCGATTGTGGTGACCGACGCCATATTGGCGACCTATCAGCCCAAAGAAGCGCTGGGCGAAATCATAAGATTTGTGCAGGGCTTAACGGGCGACGATCAGATCTTTATCGATGGGCGGGTGGCCCAATCAGAGGAAGCAACAGGGCATCGCAATCGTGCTCTGGCGCATTATTTGGCGTCGTGCGGCAATCTTTATAACCCCGTCGCGCATACATTGGGCGTCTATTACAACCAATGCGCCGTGACGATGGATTGCGCGCAGCTCTCACGAGCGGGCCGGTTTTTGGCGTTTGCGGGGACTTTGGGGCCAAATCGACAGCAAATGGTCTCCATGAGGCGTGCCCGCCGGATCGCGGCGATCATGCTGACGTGTGGCCATTATGATGGGTCTGGTGATTTTGCTACCGCGTTGGCTTGCCAGCCAAGTCGGGCGTGAGCGGCATGATTTTGGCGGCGGTGCCGGGCATTGCTCCATCGCCGTGTGGTCGCCCGGGCTGGATCGCAATGGCAATTCTTATATTGGCACGCAAATGCTGGAATATGTCACCAATGAAATGGATTGGACCGTGTTTTCCTAAATGGCGGGCCGCACAAAGACCTAACGGACCAATTCGCGCTTTTGCCGCCGCCGGATCACCGACGAGGCGATGTTCATCGCTTCACGATATTTCGCCACCGTGCGCCGCGCCACATTCATGCTTTGCTCCTCGTTCAAGATCGCCGCGATTTTGTCGTCGGAGAGAATCTTTCTTGGATCCTCCGCATCAATCAATTGCTTGATGCGATATTTCACGGATTCTGCGGAATGGTCTGCCTCGCCGCTGCTGGCGGAATGAATGGCCGAGGTGAAGAAATATTTCAGCTCAAATAGCCCGCGTGGGGTGCTGACATATTTATTGCTGGTCACGCGCGAAATCGTGCTTTCGTGCATTTCAATCTCTTCGGCCACCATTTTAAGTGTCATGGGGCGCAACTTTGAAACCCCGTGGTGCAAAAATCCATCTTGCTGGCGTACAATTTCTTTGGTGACCTTCAATATGGTTTGCGCCCCGCTGGTCCAAGCTTTTGGTGAGCCAATTCGCGGTTTGCAAACATTCGCTCAAATAGGTTTTTTCTTCGCCCTTTTTGGCGTTGGCGCTCACACTGGCCAAATAGGTGCGGTTGATCAAAACTTTGGGCAGAACCTCTTGGTTGAGTTCAATCACCCCATTCCTTGCTGTTGCCTTGGCGCACAAACACGTCCGGCACAATGGCCTGCACATTGCTGCCCTCAAACGCGCGACCTGGCCGCGGGTCCAGCCGTCGAATTTCAGCCAACATGTCGCCAAGGTCTTCGGCATCTGCACCCAACAGTTTTTGCAGTTCGGAGATTTTATGGGCCGCCAGCAGGTCCAGATTATCCAGCAACATCTGCATCATCGGGTCCAGCCGGTCTTTCTCGCGCAATTGTATGGCGAGACATTCGGCCAGATCGCGGGCGAAAATGCCCAGCGGGTCACACCCTTGAATAGCTTCCAGCACCGCTTCCACATGCCCCAGCGTCGGTGCCCAATTGATCTGCAATCTGATCCAACGGCGCATCCACATAGCCCATTTCATTGAGGTTTTCGATCAGCGCGCTGGCAATCAACATATCACCAGGGTGGCTAAGAATAAGCGAAATTTGTTCGATCAAATGGTCATTGAGGGATTTCTCGCCTGCGGCGAACTGCTCGAAATCGCCAGCTTCTTGCCCGCCGCTGGTGTGTTTGCCCTCGGGCCAGGATAGGGACTGAGAAAGGCTGTCTTGCCCCACTTGCTCGGGATAGAGGTTGGCCACATCCGTGTCCATTTCCTGCGCCACCGAAACCGCGCTGCCCAACTGTTCGCCTCGGCTTGATACATCGACGGCCCGGTCGTCAGCTTTTGCAACCGGCTCTTCCTCTGCGGTGCGCTCTTCGCCGCCATCCTCACGGTCCAGCAGCGGATTGCGCATCAATTCTTCTTCGACAAACTGCGAAAGCTCGACATGCGAAAGCTGCAACAGCTTGATCGACTGCATCAATTGCGGCGTCAGCGACAAAGTCTGCGTTTGCCTAATGTCCAGTCTGGGGCCAATGGCCATATTGATCGCCGCTCCTTCGCGCAAATCAGCTGTCTACTTTGCTAAATTGCCATAGGTGATCGCACACATTCAAGCCGGACCATACAAAATCCGTGCCAATCTTAACACTTCTTCGTCAGTTTGTTTTGTCTCACGGCTTTGCGGTGCTTGCAGCACCTAGCCTCCGCGCGGGCGGCGCAAAAGTGCGCCGAGGTCCTCGCTTCGCTCGTCCACTCTTTTCCCATTCGGAATTTCCCCCGCGCTTCCTTCTCGCACCATCCCGGCCGTGAGCCGGGATCAGCTATCGGGAGCCTCGGTCCCGGATAAAGTCCGGGACGGCCCGGTGCTATTCGTACCGCTGATGTTTGGCACCAATAGGCGGGGGTGCCGGGGTAGCGAACGAAGTGAGCGACGGCGGCGCGCAATAACTGCGGGGGTGCCGGGGGACGGGAGCCAGCCAGCGCGGCGTGTGCGCATCAAAGAAGCGACCGGTGGCGGCAAAAAAAGAGTCACTGCCAAACCTAAAGCGTGAAATCTTCACCCCAGATAAACGCGGCGCGCCTGCTCGTCATTAGTGATGGTTTCGGGGCGACCTTGGATCATAACTTGGCCGCCATGGATGATATAGGCGCGGTCGACCAAACCCAGTGTTTCGCGCACATTGTGATCGGTGATCAAAACGCCAATCCCGCGGCTGGTGAGCTGGCGAACAAGTTTGCGAATTTCACCCACTGCGATCGGATCGACACCAGCAAATGGCTCGTCGAGCAGCATAAATTGAGGATCAGCAGCCAATGCCCGCGCAATTTCCACGCGCCGCCGCTCCCCACCGGACAAAGCCAGTGCATCCGCATCGCGAAGATGCGCGATCGCAAATTCGTCGAGCAAATCATTGAGGCGTGCCTTTTGGGCTTTTGCCCCCGCGCACATGGCCCCTGCAAAATTGCCATTATGTTGTTTTTGACACTCATGCCGCGAAAAATGGAGGGTTCTTGTGGCAAATAGCCCATGCCCAGTCGCCCGCGCTGGAAAAGTGGAAATTTCGTGATCGGCTTACCGTGCAGCAAAACTTCGCCGCTATCAGGCGAGGTGATGCCCATAATCATCGAAAAAACGGTCGTCTTGCCAGCGCCGTTCGGGCCTAAAAGTCCAACCGCCTCGCCGCGGTTTACCGCAACGGAAACATCTCGGATCACAACCTTTTTGCCATAGCTTTTTGCCAGCGAGTGGGCGACCAGCCAGCCGGTTGGGTCAAGAGATTGGCTTTGTGCTGCCGGGTTAGCCACCACTAGAAAAAGTCCCCTTGACGCGCTCTTTGGAATTCGGGTCCGAGACAAATCTGGAACTGTTATCGGTCACATCAACAAACAATTGCCCACCTGTCACAATCGTACCGTCTTCAGTGACTTCAACATTGCCTGTCAAATGCATAATTTCTGTTTTTGGATCATAAGTGCCGAAATCAGCTTTCGCCGTTTTGGGGCCAAAATGCAGGGTCAACCGCCCATCAGCGGTGATCTTTTTCAGGTCAGACGCGCCGCCTTCGCCATAATAGGCAATGACTTTGGGCGAATAGAGCACAAAATCATCCTGTTCCACCACAACTTCGCCGGTGAAAATGGCTTCGCGTCGGTCTTCAAAAATTTCAAACACGTCACCCGTAATGTTCACAGGGCCGTTGGATTGAGCCACCGCGACGCTGATGATGCCAAGCTGCCCACGCAAAAAGCAAGCAAATACGCCAAAAATCTATTCATCAGCAGTTGGCCCTTCCAGTGGCGCCAAAGTGAGGGTGGCGCGTTCAAATTTCCAATAATTTTTTTGCCCATCATAGTGCATATTTATGGCGCGCAAAGTGCTGCCATTTGCAAAATCGAATGCGACGCCGTCGTCGCCGTCGAAAATCTTTGTGTTCAAATCTGCCACGCCGCTGCCGATAATTCCCGTATCGCCTTTGCTCGACAAAAGATCAATTTGAGCTGTCAACGTCAAAATGCTGCGTATCAGTGAATAGGTGCCGGTCTCAGAAGTCGCGACAAGATTTTCACCATCGACAAAATTCATCGTTGCCTGCATATCCACCAAATCAATCATGTCTTGATTGATGATTTTTGTGGTTGCGCTTCTGGCGGTCATTTCATAAGTGCCGCCATCGCTCAGCACGCCTGTTGCGCGCGGCTCATCCACCACCAATTTGTCTTGCTCCAACCGAATGCCATCGAACTGTGTAGAGGCAGCAAACTGCCGATGAGCAGCGGGATCATAAGGGCCGCAAAAATCAGGGCACCCAAAACTGGAATGATCCACTGCAACAATTTCACTATGCGTTGCCGACGTTTGACGCCGGCAAACAATTCGTCAAATTGTGAGGCAGTGGCCGTTTCGCTCATGTTTAACTGTGGGCGAAAATGTCGGTTTCAGCCCAGCCCTTTAGATCAAGGTCCGCACGGTGGGGTAAAAAAATTGAAACAGGCATTCGCCATCTCCATGCGCCCTTCGCGCTTGAGCATGCGGTCCAAATGTCGCTTCAAATCGTGCAAATACAACACATCGCTTGCCGCGTATTCCATTTGGGCGCTGCTCAAATCATCCGCGCCCCAATCAGAACTTTGTTGTTGTTTGGACAAATCAACGCCCAACAGCTCGCGGCACAAATCTTTTAAGCCATGGCGGTCGGTATAGGTGCGCACCAATTTAGAGGCAATTTTGCTGCAATAAACGGGCTTGGTAACCGTGCCAAACGCATTTTGCAGTGCCGCGATATCGAAGCGGGCAAAATGGAACAATTTGGTGACATTTTCGTCTGCCAGCAATTTTTGCAAATTTGGGGCTTCGGTTTGGCCTTTTTCGATTTGCACCACATCAGCGGTGCCATCGCCCGGCGAAAGCTGCACCACACACAGCCGATCGCGCATGGGGTTTAAACCCATGGTTTCGGTGTCAATCGCAACAGATTTTCCGTAGTCATTAAGGTGGGGAAGGTCGCCCTTGTGCAAACGAATGGTCATGCAAATAGCCTAGCTTTATTGAGTATATTGTCCCTTGTGCCACACCGGCGCGCCAACGCAAAGGCTGTTTCAACAATTCTTTGCGTCTTTTCCGTGGCGTGAAAGTCAAATCATTAATCCCACAATTCGCTTGCCTTTGGTTAATTCTATCTTAATGATTAAAAATAGGCCGCTACACGCCCAAATTGGCGGGCAGCTGGGCGGCTTACGGGGAAAACGAGGGAGAAGAAATGCTCAAGGAATTTAAGTCTTTCGCCATTAAGGGCAACATGGTCGAGTTGGCCATTGGTGTCATTATCGGCGCTGCTTTTGGCGCGATCGTGTCGTCGCTGGTGGCGGACGTGATGATGCCGGTGATCGGATTGCTTTTCGGCGGTCTCGATTTTTCAAATTGGTTCATTGTCCTGTCCGACACGGGCGGCGAAGCCATCGCGTCGGTGACCCAGGCGCAAGAGCTGGGCGTCGCCACGCTTAATATCGGGCTGTTCGTCAATGCTGTTGTGAAGTTTTTGATTATTGCTTGGGTGTTATTCTTCGTGGTGAAAGGCATCAATTCGATGCGCCGCAAGGAAGAGGCGAAGCCAAGCGCGCCGCCATCGCCCACCAAGGAAGAAACCTTGCTCACTGAAATCCGCGATCTGCTCGCGAAAAAATAACAAAAAGGGGAGCTGCGGCTCCCCTTTCCATTCGCTATTACGCCAGAATATCTTCCACAAATTGATCCGCCACCTTATGGGGCGACGCGTTTTGGGCTTTGGCTTTGGTTAAAATCTTGTCGGTTGTGATCGCCAATTGCTCAAGCTTTTGATCAACCCACTTTTCATCGGTGATTTTCAAGATTTCTGTCGAGACGCTGATGATGCCGCCACCATTGACCACATAGTCGGGGGCATAAACGATCCCGCGTGCCATCAGGGCATCGCCGGCTGCGTCGTCGGCCAATTGGTTGTTGGCACCACCACACACCAGTTTCACCTTCAGCCGGTCAATTGTTGATTTATTCAAGATTGCGCCATGGCACATGGGGCGAAAATGTCGGCATCAACATCATAAATATTGTCCGGGGCAACAGAACGCGCGCTAAATTTCTGGCGTGCACGCGCTACAGCTTCGGCATTGATGTCGGCCACCACAAGATGGGCCCCCGCGGCATGTAGATGCGCA
>LLEO01000106.1_pt1 | contig 14455 bp, 23 predicted proteins | sample 595861 | NCBI WGS metagenome assembly LLEO01 (sample SAMN02919315, study PRJNA255460) | bioreactor metagenome | biome: chemostat; feature: culture 2012_25.1; material: sediment; isolation source: day35 25degC chemostat 2012 inoculated with Wadden Sea sediment taken from... | place: Germany: Bremen ... | reverse complement strand
CCCGCCAAGACGATGTTCTGCCCTTGGCGATGCATGTGGATTACTGGGATTATATTGGCTGGAAAGACACCTTTGCCCGGCCCGAGCATACGAAGCGTCAGAAAGCCTATGCCTATGGGTTTGGGACCAAGTCGATCTATACGCCCCAGATGGTTATCGGTGGCGTAGATCAGGCGGTGGGTAGCCATGTCATGAAGGTGATGGAGATCCTACACCAGCATCAGATGGCCGTAGGCCGGGTCAGCCTGTCGACCCATGATGGTGACAGCGGGCGTATTGTTCGTGTGGCCAACATTTCGAACTTGCCCTTGCCCGAACTGGTGATCGCACAGATTGTCCATTTCACACCCAAGGCGACTGTGGCGGTGAAACGCGGTGAAAACGCTGGGCGCTCGATCACCTCGACCAATATCGTGACCAACATTCAGGCGTTCGGAAAATGGGACGGTAAGGGCGAGATTGAGTTCATGCTACCAAACCCTGTGGCTCCGGAGGGGCAGAGTGCTGCAATCCTGTTACAGGCCACGCGGATGGGTGACTACCCCGGCGAGATCGTGGCCGCCATCGCGCTGGATTGACGATTACGTATCGTCCGGCATCTGCCAGCGTTTGTGGATCCACAGGAACTGATCCATGTTCTGGCGTACACGCGCTTCGAACCGGTCGTTGAATTCCTGCATCATGGTTTCCGGATCCGAATGCTCGATCGGTTCTTCCACCACCACGTCGAAATCTACACCGTTTTCCTTGCGGACCGCGAAGACCGGAATGAACAGCGTGTTGTACTTCAGGGCCATCTCGGCGATGGCAAGTGTGGTCATGGCAGGCTTGCCAAAGAAGCTCAGCTTCGCGCCTTGATCTTCACGCTGGTCCAACAGGATCGCCAAAAGACCTCCGCTGCGCAGATGCTTGACCATGCTACCCATGCCGCGGCGGGACTGTTCGAACGCCTTGCCTTCGAAGCCCCTCCATGCGCTTGATGTAGCTTTCGTTGAAATATGCGTTGGACATCGGACGATAGAGCGCACCAGTGTTGAAGCCTGACTGGATCAGAACCGCGCGGGCTGCGTCGTAATTCCCGAAATGGCCCGAGGTCGCAATGATCGGACGGCCTTCTGCCTTAGCTTGCTCAAGAGCCGCCACGCCGGGGCCGCTAAGTTGGGTGTTTCTCATGCGATTGAACAGGTCTTCGCCGGACCACATCTCGGCCAGAAAACGACCGGCGTTGGACAGGACCGCACGCTCCATGCGCTTAACCTCGTTCGCTGGCATGTCCGGAAAGGTCAGGGCCAGATTGTTGCGAATGCGCTTGTCATAGCCCGCAACAGGACCGATGACGCGCGATGCAAACCAACCAACCACGGGCAGGCGCATTTTATAGGGCAGGATGCGGGGCAGGTTCAGAACACCAGCCAGCGCCAAGTGGGTCAGATAGGGGCCTACCCCACGTTTTTCTTGCACCATCTGGTCGCTCCCGGTCTTTTGCCCTGTCAGATAATGGGCTGCCGGACACACATAACGGGCAGCGCTGCAGCCTGCAAGCTTCCGCGGGGGGGGGTCAGTCATCTTCGTCGGGTGTGATCAGCGTGATCTCTCCTTCCGATTCAAGGAGGCGGATTTGGGCAATCACCTCGTTCATCGCGGCGTCCCCTTCTGCGGCTTTCACGGTGCCGCGTTCCACCATTTCCTCGCGGATGCCTTCGGCCAGACGTTTCGACATGGCGTCGAGAATGAAATTCGCGACAGGTTCTAGATCACCGGTTGCAGCGGCAAGGGCGGTGACCAGTACGGCCTGATCGACATCCTTCGTGACTTTCGGCACGTCGCCCGGTTGTAGACGCTCGGGGATGTTTGCGAAGGTGAAAATGGATCTGCGTACCGCGCTGGCGAAAGCGGTGTCTTCCTGTTCCAACCCATCCAAAACCTCTTCCCGCGTTGCGGCGGGTGAGACATTCAGGATCGACCCAATGCGTTCGCTGGATCATCGTCAAAGGCTTTTAGGGGACGATCGCTCAGTTGTTCTGCCAGTGACCGGCCAATTCGTGCAACCACATCTGGAGCGATAGTGCTGGTCAAGGAAACAGCAAAGGCGATCTTACGGGCGGTTTGGCCGGGAAGTTTTCCCAACAGTTCCGCTGCAACCGAGGTGCTCAGCTTTGACAGCAACACCGCCGAGACCTCGGCGCTTTCGTGTTCCAGCAGCGGTAAAAGCTGCTCGACCGGTGTGTTTGAAACCGTCACCCAGGGATCATGCGCGATTTCGACGCCCGACAGCTCGCGCACACGCGCGGCGGTGGCGGGGCTGATCGTGCCATCCAGAACCGAAAGCGTGTTCTCCAGACTGCCGGGGAATGACAGGCCGATTTCTTCAATCTCGTAGACGAATTCGTCGATCACTGCTTTCAGGGTCGCCCGATCAACATAGCGCATGGAGGACATCTGGCGCACAAGTTCCCCCTGCAAACTGTCCGGCAGATCCTGCAGGGCCAGTTCTGCGCCTTCAGCAAGCAATAGGCGTACAATAATTGCGGCCTTCTGACGTCTGGACAGATGCCGGGGAAGCTGGCGCAGAGGGCGCGACAGATCGACTGCAGTGTCCTGCGCTGCATAGTGCATTGCCTGATCCGGGCCTTCCCCCTGTATCAGGTCCGCCCCGATCGTCATGTCATTTGGCACAGCGCCACCTCCGCCTTGGTTTCAGCCAGATTGGCAGCTGCAGGTTAAAACCGCCTTTACGCCGGGCGGATCAGACCGATTTATCGTCGATACAGGCCTGAAGTTTGTCGTTCCAAACCTGTCCGGCTGCGCAGGTCGATGCTTCGTGCGAACCGTGGGTGCATTGGCCAGCGATGGACAGTGTTGGGACCAGCGCCAGCAGGACCGTGAAAAGCAGGGTTCTGAATTGCATAGGGCCTCCTGTTCAGAAGGCCCCTATCATAGCACAGATGGGCGGAGCGCCCAAATTCAGGACGGATCAGCTGTCGCCGAAGACCCGCTTGAAGATCGTGTCGACATGTTTGGTGTGGTACCCCATATCGAACTTCTCGTTGATCGCGTCGACGCCAAGCGCTTCGACCACGGCCTCGTCTGCCAGTAGCAGCTCGCGGAAATCCAGACGCTCTTCCCAGACTTTCAGCGCGTTACGCTGTACCATCGAATAGGCGTCTTCGCGCGACACACCAGCTTGAGTCAGGGCCAGCAGAACGCGCTGGGACATGACCAGACCCGGGAACTTGTTCATGTTGTCCAGCATGTTGTCGGGGAAGATCAGCATCTTGTCGATGACGCCGGCCAGACGATGCAATGCGAAGTCCAGCGTGACGGTGGCGTCCGGGCCAATGCCGCGCTCGACCGACGAGTGCGAGATGTCACGCTCATGCCAAAGCGCCACGTTTTCCATCGCGGGGACCACAGTCATGCGCACCAGACGGGCCAGACCGGTCAGGTTTTCAGTCAGAACCGGGTTCTTCTTGTGCGGCATCGCCGACGAACCCTTCTGGCCCATCGAGAAGAACTCGGCGCCTTCCAGAACCTCGGTACGTTGCATGTGGCGGATTTCCACCGCGATGTTTTCAATCGACGAAGCGATCACGCCCAGCGTGGCAAAGAACATTGCGTGGCGGTCGCGCGGAATAACTTGGGTCGAGATCGGCTCGGGACGCAGGCCCAGCTTCTCACACACATGCTCTTCCACGGCAGGATCAACGTTGGCGAACGTGCCAACCGCGCCGGAAATCGCGCCAGTGGCCACTTCCCAACGGGCTTTTTCCAAACGGTTCTTGTTGCGGTCCATCTCGGCGTAGAAGCGGGCGAAGGTCAGACCCATGGTGGTGGGTTCTGCGTGGATGCCGTGGCTGCGGCCCACGCGCACGGTGTCTTTATGCTCCAGCGCGCGTTTCTTCAGGGCTGCAAGCAACTTGTCCATGCCCACTAGCAGCAGATCGGCGGCGCGCACCAGCTGCACATTCAGGCAGGTATCCAGCACGTCGGAAGATGTCATGCCCTGATGGACAAAACGCGCCTCGTCGCTGCCCACATGTTCGGCAAGGTGGGTCAGGAACGCGATGACGTCATGCTTGGTGACAGCTTCAATCTCGTCAATGCGGGCCACGTCGAACTCGACGTCTTTGGCTTTCCAAACGGCATCCGCGTTTTCGCGCGGAATAACGCCCAGATCGGCCATCGCGTCGCAGGCGTGTGCCTCGATCTCGTACCAGATTTTGAACTTGGTTTCGGGCGACCAGATGGCGACCATGTCGGGGCGGGCATAACGAGGGATCATCGGCGAAGCTTTTTCGTTTGGTTGGCAGTCGCGCTTCTCATAAACTGCCGCGATGCAGCGAACAAGAGATGCGTGCGGTGAATGGGCGCGCGAGGGCTATGTTTGCGACGATAATGGGGTGTCTAAGGTGGAAATCACCGATTTTCTTGGAATTTGGAAGATTACACGCGAGATTGTCGAGCAATCGGGCGAGACACATCACCTGACGGGCCGTGCGGAGTTTTCGCAGGCGGCAGATGGGGTGACGTACCATGAAGAAGGTCAGCTTGTGACAGCCACAGGGGCACAGTTTACTGCCAACCGGGTTTACCATTGGCGTGATACTGGAAATGGTCGCGTTCAGGTGTTGTTTGACGATGGGCGAGACTTTCACAATTTCGATCTTACGAGTGATGATCTTACGGATCAGCACTGGTGTGACCCGGATATGTATCACGTTTCCTACAATCTCGCGGATTGGCCTGTTTGGTCTTCAGTCTGGACTGTCACTGGGCCGCGTAAGGACTATCGGATGATAACTCGTTATCGGCGGTCTGGGGTTTAGTCATAAACGCGGACCTGACCGTCCACCTGCGTGCGGTAATGCGCAAGGCGTGAGGCAAGGTTGCCCTGGTGAAGTTCCAACTGGTGTCCATCAGGGTCACGAAAATAGAGCGACGCACCCTCAGATTTGTTGTCTTGCCAAAGCTCAGCGTGATCCCTGATCTGTCTGGAAAGCGTTGGGAAATCGGCGTCCTTACAGGACAAAGCGATATGGGTGTAATCTTGTCGGGATTGAATTGGCGTGTCTGAAAGCGTCAGGCAGAGCCACAGTTCACCTAGCTCAAGATAAGCACCGTGCGACCAGTCGGCACGCAGCGTGCCACCCAGAATATCCGTGTAAAACCAGATGGATCGCGGAAGGTCTGTCACCGCAAGGGTGATGTGGTTCACCCCGGCAATCATGATCAAAACCCGTCGCTTGGCCCTTGCTGCCATGCTTTCACAAGGTTGCCGAAACGGGTGAACTGAGCTTCGAAGGACAGCTCAACCGTGCCAATGGGACCGTGACGTTGCTTGCCGATGATGACCTCGGCCTTGCCGTGAAGACTGGACATTTCGTCCTGCCATGCGGCCATGCGGTCAAGCTCGTGGTCGCCCGGTTTTTCGCGTTCTTTATAGTATTCTTCGCGGAACACGAACATGACCACGTCGGCGTCCTGCTCGATCGACCCCGATTCACGCAGGTCGGACAGTTGCGGGCGTTTATCGTCGCGGCTTTCCACCTGACGCGAAAGCTGGGACAGCGCGATCACTGGGATGTTCAGCTCTTTCGCGATGGCTTTCATACCCATCGAGATCTCAGCGATCTCGTTCACGCGGTTTTCGGCCATGCCGCGGCACAGCTGCAGGTAGTCGATGATCAGCAGATCCAGCCCGTGGGTCCGTTTCAGGCGGCGGGCACGGGCGGCCAACTGGCTGATCGGTAGCGCAGGGGTGTCGTCGATGAACAGCGGGCAGCTTTCCAGATCCTTGGCGGCTTGGACGAAACGGCGGAATTCGTTTTCGTCCATATCGCCTTGGCGGATCTTGTGGGACGAGATCTCGGACGCTTCGGCCAGAATACGACCAGCCAGCTGCTCAGCAGACATCTCGAGCGAGAAGAAACCGACCACACCGCCCGAAATGGCCCCTTCGGTCCCGTCCGGCTTTGTGCCTTTCTTATAGCTTTCGCCACGTTGAAGGCGATGTTGGTCGCAAGCGAGGTTTTCCCCATCGAGGGACGACCTGCAAGGATCAGAAGGTCGGATGGATGAAGGCCGCCAAGCTTGGCGTCCATATCCATCAGGCCCGTCGAGATCCCGGCCATACCGCCTTCGCGCTGATAGGCAGCGTTGGCGACCTGCACGGCCTCGGTCACGGCTTTCAGGAAGCTTTGGAAGCCGCTTTCTGTCTGGCCTGCTTCGCCAAGCTTATAAAGCGCCTGTTCGGCTTCGACGATCTGCTCTTTCGGCTCGGACGAAATGTCGACCTTCTGCGCTTTCGCTGCGATGTCCTGACCCAGTTGGATCAGTTCGCGCCGGATGGCGAGGTCATAAATCATCTGCGCATAGTCGCGCGCGGCGAAGCTTGAAATCGCGGCACCGGCCAGACGCGCCAGATAGGCGGGGCCGCCCAGTTCTTTCAGGCCCTCGTCATCCTCCATGAACGCCTTCAGCGTCACCGGGCTGGCCAGAGCGTTTTTTGAGATCCGGCTGGCGGCGATGTCCCAGATGCGGGCGTGGACGGGTTCGTAGAAATGACCGGCGTTGATGATCGACGCGACGCGGTCGAACACGTCGTTGTTGGTCAGGATCGCGCCCAGAAGCTGCTGCTCGGCTTCGATGTGGTGGGGCAGGCTGTCCTGCACCTCGCCGTCACCGGAGTTCGCACCTTGCTGGATATTGCTGATCTCGTTCATCGCTACCTGTCCTTAGGCCGCTGTTTTACGTGTTCGGGCGTACCGACGCAAAATGTATGTTTCTGTGAGTAACTTGTGGATAAGTAAGGCCTGCAGAACCCTACCAGATTTGGTAGGATCCCGCAAAATTACACCTGAATGTAGTGGTGGCTTAGGCGTTCATTCGCTCGGCCTGCCAGCCGCGCGGGTCGTTCAGGAAACGCTCCACCTCGTCCAGTGTTTCGGCCGAGAACACGCCTTGCGCCTTTGCTTCCGCCAGCACATCCCCACCACGTGCAGAGGTGGATCAGCTGAACGCATGATCGGACAGGTTTTTTCTGTCTCAGGAAAGATGTCGTAATAGAAGATCACGGCGGTGGCGCCACAGGTGGCACCGGTATCGCGAATCGCATCGACAAAGGACAGTTTCGAGCCACCATCGGTGGTCAGGTCCTCGACCAACAGCACACGCTGGCTGTCATCCATCGCGCCTTCGATGCGGGCGTTCTTGCCATATCCTTTGGGCTTCTTGCGCACATAGGTCATCGGCAGGGCCAGACGTTCAGCAACCCATGCACCGAAGGGGATACCCGCGGTTTCGCCACCGGCGATGTTGTCGAAGGCCTCGAACCCGGCTTCACGCATGATGGTGACGGCCATGAAATCCATCAGGGTCGAACGGATGCGCGGAAAGCTGATCAGCTTGCGACAGTCGATATAGCTGGGGCTGGGAAGCCCCGAGCCAGCGTGAACGGTTCGTCCGTGTTGAAGTTCACAGCGCCGATTTCCAGAAGCATCCGGGCAGTCAGGCGGGCGATTTCTTCTTTCGCGGGGAAAGTGGAGGGGATCATGGGCAGCGGTCCTCGTTAGGTGTGATCAGGCGGCAGGTTTAAGCGTCAACGCGCCAATGCAGCGGGAAGCCGGGGTCGAAAGTGGTGACCGTGTGGTCGCCCGCTTGCAGCGTCGCGGGATAGGTGACGGGCGCGTCACACTTGGTGAGCGTGATCGTGTCTTCGTTCACTGGCAGGCCATAGAAGGCGGGGCCGTGCAGAGACGTGAAGCTTCCAGCTTGTCCAGCGCGCCTTCGACCTCGAACGCTTCGGCCAAGATCGACAGGGCGTTGGGTGCAGTGAAACAGCCCGCCGAGCAGCATTCGCTTTCCTTGGCGTGGGTCGGGTGCGGGGCGCTATCGGTGCCCAGGAAAAAGCGCTGATCGCCCGAGGTGGCCGCCGCGATCAGCGCCTCGCGATGTTCGCTGCGCTTTAGGATCGGTAGGCAGTAATAGTGCGGGCGCATACCGCCCACCAGCATGTCGTTGCGATCAAGGATCAGGTGCTGGACGGTGATGGTCGCGCCCAGTTTGCTCTCGTTCGCTCTGACGTAATCCGCGCCGTCCTTGGTGGTGATGTGCTCCATGATCACGCGCAGCTCGGGCGTGGCGCGGCGGATCGGGTCAAGCACGCGGTCGATGAACACTGCCTCGCGGTCGAAAATGTCGATCTCGCGGTCGGTGACTTCGCCGTGGACACAGAGGGGACAGCCGATTTCTGCCATCTTTTCTAGCACGGGGCGCACCTTGTCGAAGTTTTGCACCCCGCTGGACGAGTTCGTCGTGGCGCCAGCAGGGTACAGCTTTACCGATGTGATCAGCCTGACGCGTGGGCGGCGGCCAGATCTTCCGGGTCCGTATCTTCGGTTAAGTAAAGCGTCATCAGGGGCTCGAACGACATGCCGTCGGGCAGGGCCGCCATGATGCGCTCGCGATAGGCGGTGGCATCGGCCATGGTGACCACCGGCGGCACGAGGTTCGGCATAACAATCGCGCGTGCGAAATGGCGCGCGGTTTCGGGCAGCACGGTTTTCAACATCTCGCCATCGCGCAGATGCAGGTGCCAGTCGTCGGGGGCGGCGGATCGTAAGTGTCTGGGGTCATCGGGGCATGGCATAGCGCAGCCCTACCTGTATGGTCCAGAGGAAAGCGTGTCTCAGGGGAAGGAATGACCCACGGATGCGTTAGTTCGGCAGCGCGTCCAGTATCTCTTCCACCAGATCCTCTTCAAAGTCGTCCATCACCGGCAAGAGCGCCTGATAGGGCAGGGCCAGCGGCTTCTCGGTGGTCGAGATCAGTGTACGCAACTCGTCGCGATAGAATTTGGGATTGGCCAGAATGGCTTGTGGCAGCTTTGACGGATCAAACACCCGCTTCTTATGCGCGATCACGGTGACATCATGCGCAGCACTGCTGAAATCCTGTTCCTGCGCGTCCTCGCTAAAGAACCGCTTCAGCTCGTCCTCGCGCTGATGTAGCGTCTCAGCTCGGCCCGGATCTGGGCCAGTTCATCGGCAGGGTGAAGGGGCATGTCCTGCGCTGTGCCACACGGGTGGCTGGCTTGCGGCAGGACAAGAGGGGTTCCGGTCAGTGGGGTGCGAATCTGTTCCATGAAACCAGCATGGGGCTCGTTTGGTTAAAGCCGGTTTAACTACGGTTTAGTCGGCCACGCCTTGACATTCATGTCGTTTGCAATGAAACATATTCGCATAAGTGAATGCGAAGGAGGTGTCCCATGACACTGAACTGGAAAATCGGAGGGGTGGCGCTGGGCCTTGTGTTCTTCCTTGCCGTCCTCTTGGTCAAACCCATCGGGGTGTCGACGCAATTCGTGATCCTGGATGGGATCGTCGCGGATGTCGTCAACCCGGAACTGGTGACCAAAACCGACGATGGCTATACGTCTACCAACGCCTATCTGGCGAAATCCGGCGGCAAATACGCCAAGTCGGTCGCGAACCCGCTGAACTATAGCTTCATCTTCGTGATCGCGATGATGGTCGGCGCGTTCCTGTCGGCCAAGATGCGCGGCGGCAATGGTGCGGACGAAAACAAGCTGCCCGCGATCCACTATGCCAACTTCGGAGACACGCCGATCAAGCGCTATGCCATCGTCTTTGTCGGCGGTTTTGTCGTGCTTTACGGGGCGCGACTGGCGGGGGGGTGCACCTCGGGCCACATGATGTCGGGCATGATGCAGACAGCGCTGTCGGGTTACATCTTCGCGGCTGGCGCCTTTGCTGCGGCCGTACCCGTCGCCATGATGATGTATAAGAAAGGATAAGCCATGCAGATTGTACTTGCTCTGATCATCGGTGCGCTCTTCGGCTTCGTCCTTGATCGCATTGGTGCCACTAACCCCACGGTCCTAATCCGTATGCTAAGCCTGCGGTCTCTGGGCCTGATGAAAGCCATCCTGCTGGCCATTGGCGTTGGTTCGATCCTGATGTTTGGCGGCCAGATGGCGGGCCTTGTCGATGTGGGCCACATGTCGGTCAAAACCGCCTATGTCGGTGTGTTCATCGGTGGCCTGCTGCTGGGCGCTGGCTGGGCGCTGTCGGGCTTCTGCCCCGGAACGGGTGTGTGTGCAGCGGCGACTGGCCGCAAGGATGCGCTGTTCTTCATCCTTGGAGCCTGCTGGGCGCGGCGGCCTACATGATCACTTACCCGTCGGTGAAAGCCACCGGCATTCTTGACGCCATCGCTGGCGGCACGGTGACCTTGGGCACAGTGCCGGGCGCGAAATATGACGGGCTGATGGCCATGCCGGGCGACGTTCTGGGCATTGTGCTGGGCTTGATCTTTGTTGCCGTGGCATTTGCCGTGCCGGAAGCCCCGGGGGGCGACGCGGTTCCGGCACCTGCCGAGTAACCACGACCAGAAATCCACTGAAACGGGCCGCCTTGTGCGGCCCTTTCTCTTGCGTGGGCCGCGGGGAATGCCCACATTCGCTCGAAGCGAAATACGAGGTTGCCGTGACAAACCCCCTTTCTTCCTTCGACCGCATTCCTGAACTGGCGCTGGATTGGATTGGCCAAGGCCGACAGGTGGCGATTGCCACGGTCGTATCCACATGGGGCAGTGCGCCGCGCCCGACGGGCAGCCAGATGCTGATTGCCGAAAGCGGCGAGATCGAGGGCTCGGTCTCGGGCGGGTGCGTCGAAGGTGCGGTGGTGATCGAAGCGCAGGAAGCGTTGCGCACGGGCCTGCCGGTTCTGTTGGAGTTTGGGGTGTCCGGCGAAGATGCATTCTCGGCCGGGTTAGCCTGCGGGGGCGAGATAAAGGTGCTGGTCGAACCCGTGGGCGCGGGGGATCGGCGCGGGCCACGGTCTGCCGATTGCGATGCTGGAAGAACTGGTGGCCGCCCGGTCGACACGCACGCGTATCGTCTATGAGGTGACGCTGGACGGCTGGGCGCGCAGCTTGCGGGCGCCACCGGACACCGAGGTCGAGATTGGCCTTCACGACGGGCTCTATGTCCATCCGCATGAGCCACCGTTGCGTCTGGTCATCGCCGGGGCCGTTCACGTCGCGCAGGCCTTGATCCCGATGGCGCAGATTGTCGGGTTCGACGTGGCGCTGATCGACCCGCGCGGCGCATTTGCGACCCCGGATCGCTTTCCGGCGTTACCATCCACGAGGAATATCCCGATGACGTGTTACCCCAGATCGGCATCGACCATCGCACGGCCATCGTGACGCTGGCCCATGACCCCAAAATCGATGACCCGGCGCTTGAGGCGGGGTTCAATTCGGACGCTTTCTATATCGGTGCGCTTGGGTCGCGGCGCACGCAAGGGCAGCGGCTCGAGCGTCTTTCAGCGCGTGGGTATGGTCCTGAAGACCTGCGCCGAATCCACGGTCCGGTTGGGCTGGACATTGGCGCTTTGGGGCCTGCGGAAATCGCGGTCTCGATCATGGCCGAGCTTGTGGCGCGGCATCGTCGTTCACTGAGCTGAGACTGTGGGCGCACCCTGAGTTGTCCTGAATCAAGGTGAATGCGTTAAATTCTGCTAAAGTCTATACGGGTGGAGGACACCCATGAACCGCTGAATCCAGCGTCGCGCGAACGATGAGGAGGACGGATCATGCTGAAATATCTACCAAAAATCACCGCTACGATCACTTTCGCAAGCGGCTGATAGCAACCGCCGCATTTGCTGACACGCCGGGTGAAGAGCAGTACCTAAGCTACTGCGCGTCTTGTCACGGGAGACAGGCTGAAGGGAACGGTCCGTTGGGCGACGTTTTGAACATGGGCGTCCCTGACCTGACCACCATTGCTCAAAGAAACGACGGACAGTTTCCCTTCTTGAAGGTTGTCCATATGGTTGATGGTCGTTCCGGTGTGATGGCGCACGGATCGGACATGCCTGTATGGGGTGACCAGTTTTCGATCCATGCCGGAAGCGGGGCTGGAACGTGATCTGAGCGCGGTCTACGAGGTGCGTGGACGTATTCTGTCACTTGTCTACTATCTGGAGAGCATCCAGAAATAAGTGCTGTTCGGCCCTGTGCGAGGGGCGCGCAACAAAAAAACGCCCTGCGAAAGCAGGGCGTTCTTAAAGCATTGTCCGATAGGATTATTTCGGCAGCGGGCCGATCATCATGACCATCTGGCGGCCTTCCATCTTGGGCATGTTTTCCACTTTGCCCAATTCCTTGATGTCTTCTGCCACACGCAGCAGAAGCTCGCGGCCAAGGTTCTGGTGGGCCATTTCACGGCCACGGAAGCGCAGGGTCACTTTGACCTTGTCGCCCTTTTCCAGGAATTTCACCACGTTGCGCATCTTGACGTCATAGTCATGAGTGTCGGTGTTCGGGCGGAACTTGACCTCTTTGACCTCAATCGTCTTTTGCTTCTTGCGGGCCTCGGATTCGCGTTTTTGCTGTTCGTATTTGAACTTGCCGAAATCCATGATCTTGCAGACAGGGGGATTGGCATTGGGCGAAATCTCGACCAGATCCAGACCTGCCTCTTGCGCCATAGCTAGGCCACGCGCCGGGGGGACAACCCCAACGTTTTCGCCATCGGCGCCAATCAGGCGGATTTCCGGGCCGCGAATGCGATCGTTGATGCGGGGGCCGGTGTCGCGCGTCGGGGGCGCGTTATGAGGTCTGCGGGCTATGGTGCCATTCCTTCTGTCGTTTCGATAAACTATGGACGCGGACGGTAAAGGTGCGCCGCCCTGCTTTCAACCCGATAGTTTGGCTTTTCTAAGCGTTTTGATGCCGAAAGCGCGAAACTCCCCTTGCGCCTTCGCCGTGAAGCACGCACATCCGGTGGTGATGACAGGTCGATCCTGCGACCCTGCGCAGATAACGAATTGAGGATGTCGACATGAACAAATCCATTATCGCACTTCTGGTTGTAATTGCGGCCGGCTTTGGCGGTTACAAATGGTACGAAGGTAACCAAGCCAAAATCGCGGCTGAAGAAGCTGCTGCGACTGCGGCTGCCGATGCCAAAGCCGCAGAAGAAGCTGCAGCTGCAGAAGCTGCTGCACAGGCCGAAGCAGAAGCCAAGGCCGCTGAAGAAGCCGCCGCCGCCGAAGCAGCCGCCGCTGCAGATGCTGCCGCGGCTGCTGCCGAAGCTGCCGCCGCTGCGGCCACAGAAGCTGCCACCACAGCCGTTGAGGGTGCGATGGAAGCCGTTGGTGAAGCAGTAACGGGTGTTGTTGGCGAAAATTCTGCTGTGACGGAAGCTTTGGGTGCTGCAACCGAAGCCGCAACCGAAGCTGTAGCGGGTGCTGTCGACGACGCTGCCGCAGCTGTGACCGGCGAAACTGCCGAGCCGCCGCTGAAGCAGCCCCGGTCGAAGAAGCGCCTGCTGAAGAAGCTGCCGCAGAAGACCTGCTGACGACTGAAGGGTTTGATGCAGCTAAGGTTGGCGAGCTGATCGACGGTTCGTCACTGGACGACGCGACCAAGGTCGCTCTGAAATCGGCTGCCGAAGCCGCTGCCAACAACCCGGCCCTGCTTCAGATTGCGCTGGACCAGATCAAAGCTGCGCTGGGCATGTAAGCTCAGGCTTCAGCCGCAAAAACGATGCCGCGCAGAGCAATCTGCGCGGCTTTTTTTGTGCCGTCAGTCCCCGAAATTAAAACTGCCGGTGCCCACAGGCTCGATCAGCTGCGGGCCATCATCTTTCATGCCGAACTTCGCCACCTGATGCGTCTGGAAACGCCCTGTCCAATGGGTGCCGAACGCCGCGCGGATCTCGTCATCTGGGGCAGAGTGGTCCATCCACTGCGCAGCTTCCTCGGCCGAGAGCAGCACCGGCATGCGCGGGTGCAGGTCGTGGATTTCGGGCAGGGCGGGGCGGGTTAGGATGGTGCAGGTCTCGCGTCCATCGGCCAAGGTGCTGCGTAGCCCCGGCAAACAGCGTCACCGGATCATTCTGCTGCAGAGATATATAGTTGGGCTGCCGGTCCGACTTCGGCCCGCTCCATTCATAGTACCCCAGCGCGGGGATCACGCAGCGCGCGTGGCGCCAAGCCTCGCGAAAGGTGGGCTTTTCGTGCGCGGTTTCGATCTTGGCGTTGAAGGTGGTCGCCTTCCAATCCTCGGCCGGTCCCTTGAACCAATGCGGCACCAGCCACCAGCGCGCGGTCGAGGCGATCAGGTTTTCCCCCTGCGGGAACAGGATATTCACCTGCTGGGTGGGCTTTACATTATATCCGGTCGCTGCGGGCGGCGCGTCGCTGGCGATCACGACAGAGCGACTGGGATAGATGAACCTTCAATAATGGCCGCCATCTGGGCCTGCGTCATCTCGCCTGCGATCAGTCTTCCACACATATGGAAAGCTTGCCCGCATTTGGGCAGGCTGTCTATGGCGCGTGGCCCAAACAGAAACGGGACCGCAGACGGCCCCGTTTCGTTTCTAGCTGTTGATGAGGTCTTAGGCGGCGAGCGCCTGAAT
>LLEO01000105.1_pt1 | contig 14598 bp, 18 predicted proteins | sample 595861 | NCBI WGS metagenome assembly LLEO01 (sample SAMN02919315, study PRJNA255460) | bioreactor metagenome | biome: chemostat; feature: culture 2012_25.1; material: sediment; isolation source: day35 25degC chemostat 2012 inoculated with Wadden Sea sediment taken from... | place: Germany: Bremen ... | reverse complement strand
GACAAGACGGTTGATCCGGTGGTGGTCAAGCCGGACATCGCCTCAAAGAACGCGTCCACGGGGCGGGCGTCTAGCTCGCCCAGTGCGAAGGGGAGTGCGCCAAAGATCGGCAGCGCCACCCAGACACCGGTGGTCAGAAGGAAGGTTTGTTGGATCGTCAGGCCCTTGCCCACACCATTCGCAGTGGACAGCGCCATCGATCCGCCGATCAGCATCGTCACAACGGCGCTTTGCAAAAACACCTGCCAATCGGGGTTGTTGTCCGCCAAGTCGATCACGACCGGGATCAGCATCGTGGCGCCCAGAACGGCGACAAGAAGCCCGATAACATAGATGACTGGTCGCATGTCCAACATGGGCGCAGGGTTGGCGCTAGAGAAGCAGAGTGTCAAGCATCAGAGTGTTCGCTGCCTGCTCAGTGTCACCCATTCGCCGCCGTCTTAACCAACGTGGAACAAGGTTGAGAACAGCTTGGGATCCAGGCTTTCGGCCTCGAACGTGTCGCCCTCGATTAGGATCGACACGGCATCATGGCTGTGCAGGCTTTCCTGATGGCTGGCAACGATGCGGAAATCCCCGATCCGGTCGTCCTGCTGTAATTGCTCGCAAAACAGACGCGCGGCGTCTTCAACGAAGATCGGGTTCGCGGCGTTCAGTTCCGCAAAGGCCTGTTCGTCCTCGCGTTTGACCATGACCTGCGTTTCCGTCGGTACCGCCACGCGGCACAGATCAATCAGATCCTCGAACACAGCGTGCCCGTGGGCTGGTGGATCTTCTCGACCGAAATCCGCGCGACCGAGCGCTGCGAATGCGGCGTTGCCAACTGCCCGCGCATCTGGCGCGCGTGCTCGGACAGTTCCAACGAACAGGGGCAGGTCGAGCTGTAGACATAGTCCAGATGCAAGAACTTGCGGCGTTTTCCGCGATGTTCGACCAGCTCTAGCGCGATGTCGTAATACTGATAGCCGGACAGACCCGAACGCAGGCTTTCCACCCGTGCCGGATAGGAAAACCGCATCTCGATCCGGGCGTCCAAGCTTTCCAGATCGTTCTTATAGTCATCCAACGCGGCTTCGATCACGTCAAAGCTGAAGGTCTTTTCCGCATGGCCATAGAAGCTGCGCATGATGCGCGACATGTTGATGCCCTTCTTGCCAGCCTCAAGACTGACCGTCCCGGTGACCGCGGTCTCCAGTGTCACATCCGAGCCATCGCGGGTGTGATAGCGGATCGGCAGGCGGAAATTGGAAATCCCCACATGCTGAATATGCCGCTTCGCCCCTTGGATCAGGCTGGCCGGGCCGTTCTGCAGATCGGGCATCGACGCCTTGTAATCCGCGTCCGGCGTGAAATCGTCCGGGTAGGTGCGGCTGAGGTCAGGATAGTTCGGCAAATCCGCAGACGGCAGAAGCCGTGCAATCGCCGGGTCCAGCGCAGCAACTTCGACCGGGTCCGCGCTCGCAGCCCAGTTGCGCAGAACCTCAAGGGCATCCTGTGCCTGCGCGGTATCCACCGCGTCCCCGCTCTTGCGCTTCATCTGGTTCATAGCGAACCCCCATCCTGCTGTCGCACGTCTCTATCATATGCATTTGACACATAAACGCCAAACACGATGGACGAAATGCGACAGATCAGGCCGCGTCCAAGCCGTTCAGAAGATCGGCGATCAGATCATCGACGTCCTCAAGCCCGATGGACAGGCGCACCAGACCATCGGAAATGCCCAGCATGTCCTTCTGGTCTTGCGGAAGGCGCTGGTGCGTCGTGGTGGCCGGATGGGTCGCAATCGATTTCGCATCTGCAAAGTTGTTCGAAATGATGAAGATCTGAAGCGCGTTCAGGAAGCGAAAACACGCCTCTTTCCCGCCGTCGACCTCGATGGCCAGAACGGTGCCGCCCGAGGGCGCCTGCTGGATCGCAATGTCATATTGCGGGTGTGACGGGTGGGTCGGATAGCTGATGCGCGACAGTTTCGGATGGCCTTGCAACGCATCCGCAACCTTCAAAGCCCCTTCGGCCTGTGCACGCACGCGCAAATCCAGCGTCTCGAGCGCTTTCAGATGGGTCCACGCGGCAAACGGGTTAATCGCCCCGCCTGTATGTTTGACATAGGTCTCGATCGGGCCACGGATCAGCTCGCGCGAGCCGCAGATCGCCCCGCCCAGCATCCGACCTTGGCCGTCCACATGCTTGGTCGTGGAATAGACGACCAGATCAGCGCCCATTTCGGTCGCATAGGAAAAGATCGGTGTCGGCATGGCGTTGTCCACCACAACCAAAGCACCGTTTGCGTGGGCCAGCTTCACCACATGGGCCAGATCAATCACCTCAAGCGTCGGGTTCGAGATCGCCTCGAGGAAAACAACTTTGGTCTCCGGACGGATCGCGTCTTCCCACGCCTGATTGTCGGTGCCATCGACCAGCGTGATCTCGACACCGAACCGGCCAAGAATATCTTCAAGCACGTAAAGGCACGACCCAAACAGCGCGCGCGAGGACACGACGTGGTCGCCCCGCCTGCGTCAGCGCCATCAACGCACCGTTTACCGCCGCCATGCCCGAGGCACAGGCAAACGCGTCTTCCGTGCCTTCCATCGCCGCAATGCGGTCTTCGAACATGCGGTTGGTGGGGTTGCCATACCGCGCATAGATGAATTCATCCGGGCCGCTTTCGATAAAGCGCTGCTCGGCGGCTTCGGCGGTCGGATAGACAAAGGCCTGCGTCATGAACATGGCCTCGGACAGCTCGTTATACTGGCTGCGGCGTACGCCTCCGTGTACGGCCTCGGTCCGTTTACCCCATTTTGTCATCGCGCGTTCCTTTCGCACAAAAAAACCCCCACCGCTGTGAGCGTCGGGGGATTGCAGCACGGGATGCCCCGCTTACCCTGACCTCTTTAGCGGAATGTTTTACGAGGCCCGCAATCCGGTGGACAAATCGCCTCGAACATCGCCATATCGCCTGCAAACTAAGGCGTCAAGAGCGACAAAAGGTTGGCTCGCCATATCGTGAAACCTGCATACTTGTCATTTCCGGGTGGACTGCCATGTTCTGTAGGACGCTAAAAGGAAACACGATGTCCAATCCCATTGAACTTTACTATTGGCCGACGCCAAACGGCTGGAAAATCTCGATCGCTCTGGAAGAGATGGGCGTGCCTTACGAGGTGAAGCTGATCAACATCGGCGCAGGTGATCAATTCGCGCCCGAGTTTCTTGAGATCGCACCTAATAATAGGATGCCCGCCATTATCGATCCGGACGGACCAGATGGCGCACCCATTTCCGTGTTTGAAAGCGGGGCAATCCTGCAATACCTCGCCCGCAAAACCGGGAAGTTCTATGGCGAGAGCGAGAGGGACCGCGTGGCCGTCGAGGAATGGTTGATGTGGCAGATGGGCGGTCTGGGGCCTATGGCCGGACAGGCCCATCACTTCCTGAAATACGCGCCTGCGATGGATCCGCCGCAAGATCTGCCCTATGCGAAGGATCGCTATCGGGCCGAGGTCGCACGGCTGTATGGCGTGATGGATCGGCGTCTGGCCGAGAACCGCTATCTGGCGGGCGACTTCTTCTCGATCGCGGACATGGCCTGCTGGGGCTGGGCGTCACTGTGGAGGGCCAGCAGCAGGATCTGGACGACAAACCGCATTTGGCGCGGTGGCTCGAGGACGTTGGCGCACGCCCCGCCGTTCAGCGCGGGCGCGCGGTGGCGGCTGAAAAGCGCAGCAATTTGCAGGATGATCGCAAAGCGCAGGAGCTGTTGTTTAAGCGGTGAAACCGGTGGCTCACTTCGTGAGCCTAAGGGGCGCTGCCCCTTGCATGAGTTTCCTTCGGAAATTCATGCTACCCGGGATATTTGAGACAAGAAAAATCAGGAGGCGTCTTCTTCGGTGCCAAACCGTTTGAACAGCCCAGCTTGGGACATGAAGAACCCGAAGGTCGCCGCTGGTAGACCAAAGGTTTTGAAATTCACCCAGGCATCGGTGGACATCATGCGCCAGATCGCCTCGTTCGCGACGGCGAGCAGTAGGAAAAAGATCGCGAGCCGCTTGGTCAGCAGCATCCAGCCTTCACGCTCCAGCGGCAGGGCTTTGTCCATCACAGCCTCAAGATAGCTTTCGCCGCGCATCAGGCCAAAACCCAGAAGTCCTGCGAACAGCAGGTAGATCATCGTGGGCTTCATCTTGAAGAACCGTTCGTCATTGAACCAGATCGACAGCCCGCCGAATCCGATCACCAGCACAAGCGTAACGATCTGCATTTTCGACAGATGCCCGGTCAGCTTCCACAAGGCGAGCGTGGCCAAAACCAGCACCGATGAACATTGCAGTGACGGCGACAAAGCCCGAGTACTCGTGCCCGCGACCATGAAAGTCTGGTCTTTCAGGAACGTATACGCGGCGAAGAACAGAATGATGGGGTCCGTATTCCAGCGCGCCACGCAGGGCGGGATTTACCTGTTTCTCGGTCATGGGAACTCCTTCATCCGCCCATTTCGACTAGCACGGCGCCCGCCGCGATCAAAGCCATCATCGTCAACCTGCGCGGCCCGACCTTCTCGCCCAGCACGACCCAGCCGATCAGGGCTGCAAACACGGTCGAGGTTTCACGCAGTACCGCCGCTTCGCCCACGCCGCCCAACCGTGTGGCCAGCATGATCGAACCAAAACTGAAATACGCCACGAATGCGCCCAAGACGCCGCGCCCCATCAAGGGGGCAAGGGCGGGGCGCTCGGCCATGTTCTTCCATCTAAGGGCTGCGATGACCGGCATGAAGAACCCGTCGATAAAAAAGAACCATGCAAGGAAGGTAAAGGGGTCCGCCGTCGCGCGGATGCCATAGGCGTCATAGGTGGTATAGGCGGCGACAAACCCCGCCGGTCAGAACCGCCATCGCAAGGGCGGGTTTCAACTTGTCCCGGCCAAGGGGCCAATGGCGTAAGTTGTACGCGGCCAGCGCGAAAATCCCGGCAACAAGGGTCAGAACGCCCACCCATTGAATCCCAGTGAAGGTCTCACCAAACAGGAACCCGGCGCCAATGACCGTGAACAGCGGCCCGGTGCCACGCACCACCGGATAGACCACGGTGTAAGAGCCCAGCACATAGGTGTAACTCTGCGCCAGCTTGTAGCCCACGTGGATTAGGAACACGATTGCGAAGATCGGCCACATATGCGGCTCGGGCCATGGTACCACAAACAGGGCGAACGGCGCCGCGATCACGCCATAACTGAAGTCGATGGCTCCGCGTGACAACCACGGATCATGCCGCCCTTTCTGAAGCGCTCCGAACAGCGCGTGCAGAAACGCGGCGAACAACGCCAACGCCAACGCAAGGTCATGCCCAGCGGGCGTCCCTTCAAGCGAGGTGAGCCAAGCGCTCATATCAAATCAGTCCGTGATGCCGATCAAGGCACGAGCAAACTCTTCAGGATCGAAGGGGGCCAGATCGTCGATCTGCTCGCCCACGCCAATCGCATGAATGGGCAGGGCGAACTTATCCGCCAGCGCGACCAGCACGCCGCCTTTCGCGGTACCGTCCAGCTTGGTCATCACAAGGCCGGACACATCGGCCAGTTCCTGAAACGTGCCGACCTGAGACAGGGCGTTCTGCCCGGTGGTGGCATCCAGAACCAAGAGCGTGTTATGCGGCGCGGTCTCGTCTTTCTTCTTGATCACGCGGACAATCTTGGCCAGCTCCTCCATCAGGTCCGAGCGGTTCTGCAAACGTCCCGCCGTGTCGATCATCAGAAGGTCAGCACCGTCGGCCTCGGCCTGTGTCATCGCGTCAAAGGCCAGCGACGCGGGGTCGGAGCCTTCGGGCGCGGTCAAAACCGGCACGCCCGCGCGGTCGCCCCCATACCTGAAGCTGTTCGACGGCGGCAGCACGGAACGTATCCCCCCCTGCGGCAATCACGACCTTTTTGCCGGCTGCGGTGAACTGGCTGGCCAGCTTGCCTATGGTGGTGGTCTTGCCGGCACCATTCACGCCCCACGATCAGCACGACCTGTGGACGTTTGGGATAGATCGGCAGAGGAACCGCGACGGGTTCCATGATCCGGGTGACCTCATCTGCCAGCACGGCCTTAATTTCATCCACCGACAGTTTCTTACCGAAATGACGCTCCGAGATATTCGCCGTCACGCGCATCGCTGTGTCGACGCCCATATCCGAGGTAATCATCAGGTCTTCGAGGCTTTCCAGCATGTCGTCGTCAACGGTGCGACGTACAACCTTTTGCGCCTCACGACGTCCGAACATACGGCCCAACAGTCCGGGTTTGGCGGCCTCTTCAGATGCGGATTCTACAAGTACCTCAACGGGTTGAGCTTCCGGTTCCGGTTCCAGAGAGAGCTCAGCGGGCTCTTCAACAACGGCAACAGGCTCGGGCTCGGGCTCGGGCTCGGGCTCGGGCTCGGGCTCGGGCTCGGGAGCTGTGTCTTCGGCTGGATCGGGAACGTCAACGGGCGCAAGGTCTGGTTCTACGGCTGGCGCCTCTGCCGTGACCTCGGCCTCGGCGGTCTCAACCAACTCTTCTTCGCCGCCGTCCTCGACAATCGCCTCAAGCCCTTCTTCAAGCTTCGACGACGATTTGAACAACCGGTCCTTCAGTTTCGAGAAGAATGCCATGCGAGCGCCTCATAGTGCCTTTCCTTTCCAAGTAAGCCACAATCGGGTCGGATGGAAGGGGGGCTTCAAGCCTTACTGACTACAGCGCAGCAAGCCCGCCCAGAAGGATCAGCGCCTGCCCGGCAATATAGAAGCCCCATATCGCGTAGCCCGCTTTCAGCCGGTGGTGATAGGTGTCGGACATCCGAAACAGGCTGATCGCCAGAATGACGTCCGAAATGACGAACAAACCCGCGCCGATGACCGTTAAACCAAAGGGCAATGCCAGCGCGGTCAGCCCCATCACACCAATGATGATGACGTAGATCCGAACCGGCCATTGCAGATGCCCCGTATGGGTCGCCAACCACAGCTCGGTCGAGACCATCAGCCGACCAGGACTAGCGCGGGGATGGGCGCGGTTGTGAACGCTTCGTAGATAGGGGTGCCAGACAGGCCCAGAAAATGCAGGATGTACATCAGATGCGCCAAGGCGAAGGCGGACAGGCCGTACAGGAACGGACCGTCCCCATCGCGCGACAGGCCGAAATCCCCAAGTGCAGACAGGAACAATCCGGCCACCAGATAGGCGGACCCTCCACCCCAATAGGCGGCCAGCGAAAAGGCCAGAAGCGGGATCGTCTTGATGATCGAACGCGGCCAGGTCGGCGCGCGCGACGTGAGCGGGAAATAGGCCAGCGAAATCAGCAGGCCGAGGATGAGGGGCAGTTGGGCCATGTCTTTGCGTAGTCCAAATGGGTTAACCGCGCGTTGACCACCGCCAACACGCGCCCAGCCAACCCGCGCATGACGCGCGGGTCAAGCATGACGTAACCGTAATTGGAAGATCAGACCTCGTCCGGGAAGTGCTTCATGGTCAAACGGATCGGGTTCGGCGCCGCCTGCCCCAGACCACAGATCGACGCATCGACCATTGTCTGGCTCAGCTCTTCCAGAAGATCCTGATCCCACTTGTCCGCCTGCATCAGCTTCACAGCTTTCTCGCAGCCGACACGACACGGGGTACACTGACCGCAGCTTTCATCCTCGAAGAAGCGCAGCATGTTCAGCGCGGCCTCTTTCGCGCTGTCCTTGTCGGACAGAACCACGACGGCGGCCGATCCGATGAAGGTGCCATGCGGCTGCAGCGTATCGAAATCCAGCGGGATGTCCGCCATCGACGCGGGCAACAGACCCGAGGACGGGCCACCCGGCTGATAGGCCTTGAAGCTGTGGCCCTCGGCCATGCCACCTGCGGCCTCGATAATGTCGGTGATCGTCGAACCCGCGGGCAACAAATGCACACCCGGATTGGCGACACGGCCAGACACGGAATACGAGCGCAGCCCCTTGCGGCCATTCTTCTCGACCGAGGTCAGAATTTCCGGCCCTTCGCGCATGATCCGCGCGACCCACAGCAGAGTCTCGACGTTGTGCACCAAGGTCGGGCGATTGAAGATACCCACCTGCGCCACGAATGGCGGGCGGTGACGTGGTTCGCCGCGTTTGCCCTCGATCGACTCGATCATCGCGCTTTCTTCGCCGCAGATATAGGCGCCCGCACCACGGCGCAGATCAATATATCCGGGGGCAACGATGCCCCGCGTCTTCCAGCGCTGCAATCTCGCGGCGCAAAATGTCCAGCACAGCGGGGTATTCGTCGCGCATGTAGATAAAGCAGGTCTCGGCCTCGACCGCCCAAGCGGCGATCAGCATGCCTTCCAGCATCAGATGCGGGGTGCGTTCCAGATAGTAGCGGTCTTTGAACGTGCCCGGCTCGCCCTCGTCACCGTTCACGGCCAGATAGCGCGGTCCTTCGTTGGCGCGCACGAAGCCCCATTTGGTGCCCGACGGGAAGCCCGCGCCGCCAAGACCGCGCAGGCCAGCGTTCAGAACGGTTTCCTGAACGTCTTTCCAGTCCCCACCGTCGCGTAGCTCGGCCAGTTTGGCGTAACCGCCTTCGGCCTGATAGGCGGCCAGATCTTGATAGTCGGGGATGTGGGCGTGGGTGTCATCGGCCTGCAGCGCCGCCAGCGTTTTGTCAAATGTGGCGTGGTCGATGTGGTTGTGGCCCAGTTCCAGCACTGGCGCGGTGTCGCAACGGCCCATGCACGGTGCGCGCACGACGCGCACTTCCGAGGCATCCAACCCGTCCTCAAGCGCCTTTTGCAGCGCTTCGGCGCCGGCCAGTTCGCAGGACAGGGAATCACAGACGCGGATGGTCAGCGCGGGCGGAGGCGTCTCGCCTTCTTTCACCACATCGAAATGGGCATAGAAGCTGGCGACCTCGTAAATCTCGGCCTGACCGGTGCCCATTTCCTGCGCCAGCGCGCGGATGTGGTCGGCAGACAGATGGCCGTATTCGTCTTGAATCAGGTGCAAAAACTCGATCAGCAGGTCGCGGCGACGCGGGCGATCACCCAGCAAATCCTGCACACGCTCCAGCGCATCCATATTCAGCTGACGGCCCTTGGGCGTCCGACGCCCTTTGCCTTTGCCCGATTTCCAGATGCCTTTTTTATCGTCCAGCGCCATGATGTTCCCCTTGAAGCACCCGCATATCATAGCGGCCCCCCAATACCCCGCGCCATTCAAAAGCGACATCAGCATGACGGATTGCGTAGAAGCGTGCTTTCCAGTTTAGTTGCGGGAACAGTTTTCATCGTTAGAGGTTACTGGTGTCACACCCCCTACGGTTCTTCGCCTTCGCGGCGGGCATTCCAGCGCTGCTGATCGCCGCCGCAAGCTTCTTCGGCGGCCTTATTTGCGTTATTCTAGTGCTTTACATGACAGCCATCGCCTTTGGGCTGGACCAAGCGATTTCGCGCGTCGCACCGGCATTGGACGAGGACAGCATTGCCAGAGACGCCAACCGCCTGTCCATCGCCATTGCCGCGTCGCATTTCGTTGCGCTTGTGTTGGTTGTTGTCGCGTTCTCGGGCCACACCAGCCTGACCGGGTGGGAGCTGTTTGGCCTCTTTTGGGGTGCGGGGCTGTATTTCGGGCAGGTCTCGAACGCGAATGCGCACGAGCTGATCCACCGTGCCGACAAACGCCTGAAATGGTTGGGTGTCTGGGTCTATGTCTCGCTTCTGTTCGGGCACCATGCCTCGGTCCATCCCAAGGTCCACCACCGCTTTGTTGCCACACCCGACGATCCGAATACCGCGCAAGAAGGCGAGAGCTTTTACGCCTTCGCGCCGCGGGCGTGGAAAGGGTCATTCGTCGCTGGGTACGAGATGGAGACACACGATTTGGAGCGTGCCGGGCGCAGCGCCTTGCGCAATCCCTATGTGGTATACGTGTCTGGGGCCGCCCTGATGGTCATCCTTGCCGCCGTGATCGGCGGATTTGGCGGTCTAGTGGGCTATCTACTGGTCTGTGCCTATGCCCAAACGCAGCTGCTTTTGTCCGATTACGTGCAGCATTACGGGTTGATGCGTGACACCCGCGAAGATGGTCGGGTCGAGCCGGTCGGCCCACAGCACAGCTGGAACGCCCCGCATTGGTTCACCACGCATATGATGCTGAATGCGCCGCGTCATTCAGACCATCACGCCCATCCAATGCGTCCCTATCCGGCCCTGCGTCTGCCTCATCACACGAAGCGCCGATGCTGCCCTATTCGTTGCCGGTCATGGCGACGATTGCGCTGTCTCCGCGCCTATGGAGACGGGTCATGGGGCGCACCCTAAGACGCTGGCGCGATCAGGCAACTCAGGCCCAAATCGGATAGCCCACTAGGTGCTGCGTCATTTCCCGCCAAGGGGGAGCCTTCAGAAGCATTCCCCCTTGTTTATCACTCCACCGGGCTTATTCTTCTTACCGATACAAAACTCATGGAACGTGTTGTTCTAAAAGGCCGCGCGGCGCGCAATCGCGTCACGGCCTTGTTGCTGTAAAAACGCCATTTCTGGAAGGGGCCCGAACGTGTCGGAAAATGGATTGCAGAAAACTGCGTTCTTCATGCTGCTCGCGCTGATCCTTTATGTCTCGATTATGGGGGGGCGCGTAATGGCACAACGATATGGGGGGCGAGTTCAGCCCCGGTGGGCAACCCAAGACACCGCCGCCCACCCGTCGCCCGTTTGACGGGGCAAGAACCGGCCCGCAGTGCCGGGCGTGTGAACTTCCTGTTTCTTGCCCCCTTGCCCCTTGCGATCCGCGCGTTTTTTCAACCGCCGACAGAAATGGCCCTGACCCTTTTGGCCTTCGGCATCCTGATCGCATCAGCATGGCTGACTCGTGATGGCGTGATGGCTCATCAGGCCTATGACGCGCGCAAAATCGCCCGCCGCCCCGCGATCCCGCGCAAGCTGTTTGGCGCGGCTCTGATAGGGGCCGGTCTGGCGCTGGTCGGCTTTGCGGGTGGCTCAGCCCTGAATGCGGTGATCTTTGGCGCGCTTGGCGCTGGCTGCATTTGGCGGCCTTTGGCGCCGACCCCCTGCGCAACAAAGGCGCGAAGGGCGTGGACGAGTTTCAAACCGACCGCGTGGCCCGCGCCGTGGGCGAAGCTGAGAAGCACCTGAACGCCATGCGTGACGCCGTGTCTCGCATCCGCGACCGCCGGGTCGAAGCGCGTCTGGATCAGTTCATCGCCACCGCCCGCGACATGTTTCGCACGGTCGAGGACGACCCCCGCGATCTGACCTCGGCCCGGAAATATCTGGGCGTCTATCTGCTGGGTGCGCGTGACGCGACAACCAAGTTTGTCGACATCCACCTGCGCGACCCGCATGGTGGTGCATTGGCGGATTACGAAACCCTGCTGGATGATCTCGAAGCGAATTTCGCAGCGAAGACCAAACAGTTCTTGAAGGATGATCGCAGCGATCTTGATGTCGAAATCGAGGTTCTGCGCGAACGACTGGCACGCGAAGGTGTGCGTACCGAAGATTAAGTGACGAGGATAATGTGATGACCCAGACCACCCGCGAACAGGCGCAAGCCGCGCTGAAAGAAATTGAAGAAGCCACCGCCGTGATCCTGCCCGAGCCGTCGACCGCTCTGGTCCCTCTGGCCGAGGCCGACAAGCCCACCAGCACCGAAATCCAGAAGCGCATGGACGAGATCGACATGACCAACACCCAGTCGATCATCGAATTCGGCTCGGCCGCGCAGTCGGAGTTGCAGGTGATCAGCCAAGACATGCTGCAAGGCGTGCGCAACAAGGATGTTGGCCCCTGCGGGCGATAGCCTGCGCAACATCGTGACCACGATCCGTGGCTTCTCGATCAGCGAACTCGACATGCGTCGCAATCGTAGCTGGTGGGAAAAACTGCTGGGCCGCATGGCACCTGCCGCCAAATTCATGGCGCGCTATGAAGATGTTCAGGGCCAGATCGACAAGATCACCGACAACCTGCTGAACCACGAACATGTGCTGCTGAAAGACATCAAGTCGCTCGACAAGCTCTATGAGAAGACGCTCGATTTCTATGACGAGCTGGCGCTGTATATCGCAGCAGGCGAGGCCAAACTGGCCAAGCTGGACGAGACCGTAATCCCCGCCAAAGAAGCCGAAGTCGCTGCTGCCCCAGAAGAGGATGGCGTAATCAAGGCACAGGAACTGCGTGACCTGCGCGCCGCGCGGGATGATCTGGAACGCCGGGTGCATGACCTGAAACTAACCCGTCAGGTGACCATGCAGTCGCTGCCCTCGATCCGGTTGGTGCAGGAAAATGACAAGTCGCTGGTGACCAAGATCAACTCGACCTTGGTGAACACCGTGCCGCTGTGGGAAACCCCAGCTGGCGCAGGCCGTGACCATCCAGCGTTCGGCCGAAGCCGCTGCCGCCGTGAAGGACGCGACCGACCTGACCAACGAACTGCTGACCGCCAACGCCGAAAACCTGCAAGAGGCCAACCGCATGGTCCGTCAGGAAATGGAGCGCGGCGTCTTCGACATCGAAGCGGTGAAATCTGCTAACGCCACCCTGATCGCAACGATCGAAGAAAGCCTTGCCATCGCCGACGAAGGCAAAGCAAAGCGCGCCGCTGCCGAAGAAGAATTGGTGAAAATGGAAGCCGAGCTGAAAGACACCTTGGCGTCCGCCAAGGCACGCGGCACCGCGTCGGGGCACAATCTGGCCGAAAGCGTGTCGGACAGCTAAGAAGGGCGAAAACCCGAAAGGCATTCAGGTGAGCAGAACTGCGTTTCACAACATAGCAAGGGCCGTCATCGTGATGACGGCTCTGACTGCTGTGATGGGCTGTACCTTGCAGCAGACGGCCACCGCGCCGCCCAAGCCTGTCGAAACCTTGCCGCAACTGATCGTCAGCCCCGCGAAGGACAGCAGTGCATATCTGCGCAACTACTATTCCAAAATTCAGGCCAGCCGTCTGGTACACGACCAATTGCGCCGTGACGGGGGCGGCCCGGACACGCCCTTCACCGACGCGATGTTGGCGCGAAACTTCGAGCGTATCGCCCTCAACAGCGAATACACGAAAGTGGGTGATCGTCGAATCTCAGAGGAACACGAGGTCAATCTGACGCGCTGGACCAAGCCCGTGCGTTTCGGGCTGAACTTCGGGGACGCAGTGCCCGAGGATCAGCGCGCGGTCGACCGGCAGGTCTTTGCGCCCTATATCGCACGACTGGCCCGCTTGACCGGCCATCCGATCAGCGCCGCGCCGGACAACCTGCCTCTGGGGAGTTAATTTCACCGTTTCATCCTGAATGAAGACGAACGCCGCGCCTTCGCCCCTTCCCTACGTCGGGCCATGCCAGGGATCAGTGCCGCCGACCAGTCCCAGATCGTCAATCTGAACCGTGACACCCATTGCGCAATCTTCGTTTCCGACAGTGACGACAACAACAGGATCGAGCGTGCCGTCGCCGTAATTCGCGCCGAGCTGCCCGACCTGATGCGCGCGGCCTGCATCCACGAGGAGCTGGCGCAAGGCCTTGGCCTGCCCAATGACAGCCCCGAGGCCCGCCCCTCGATCTTCAACGATTCCGACGAGTTCGGGGCTTCTGACCTCGCATGACGAGCTTTTGTTGCGGATGCTCTACGACAAGCGCCTGCAACCCGGCATGACCGCCGACGAGGCGCGCCCGATCTTTACCAAAATTGCAGCCGAACTTATGGGCGGCTCTGCGTGACCCCATTGCCCCCCAGGAGGATTTAACCATGGGTATTCTTGATTTTCTGACCGGAGAATTCATCGACGTCATTCATTGGGTGGATGACACACGCGACACGATGGTCTGGCGTTTTGAACGCGAAGATCACGAGATCAAGTACGGCGCGAAGCTGACCGTGCGCGAAGGTCAGGCCGCTGTGTTCGTGCATGAGGGCCAGCTGGCGGATGTGTTTACGCCCGGTCTTTATATGCTCGAGACCAATAACATGCCGATCCTGACGACGCTGAACCACTGGGATCACGGTTTCAAATCGCCCTTCAAATCCGAGATCTATTACGTCAACACGACCCGCTTCAACGATCTGAAATGGGGCACCAAGAACCCAATCATGTTGCGCGATCCCGAATTCGGCCCGACCCGCATTCGCGCCTTTGGCACCTACTCGGTTCGCGTGACGGATCCTGCCAAATTCTTGGTCGAGATCGTCGGCACCGATGGTGAGTTCACGATGGACGAGATCAGCTTCCAGATCCGCAACATCATCGTGCAGGCCTTCAGTCGCGTGATCGCGGGCGCAGGTATCCCCGTTCTGGACATGGCCGCCAACACCGCCGATCTGGGCAAAATCGTCGCCGCCGAGATCACCGGCATTGTCGCCGAATACGGGTTGTCGATCCCCGAATTCTATATCGAGAACATCTCGCTTCCCCCGGCGGTCGAGGCGGTGATGGACAAGCGCACCTCGATGGGAATTGCAGGCAATCTGGACAACTACATGAAGTTCAACGCGGCCGAAGCGATGGGGTCTGAGAACTCGGCCATGGCATCGTCGATGGGCGCGGGCATGGGCGCCGCGATGGGCATGGGGATGGCAGGTCAGATGCAATCCGGCC
>LLEO01000104.1_pt1 | contig 14628 bp, 18 predicted proteins | sample 595861 | NCBI WGS metagenome assembly LLEO01 (sample SAMN02919315, study PRJNA255460) | bioreactor metagenome | biome: chemostat; feature: culture 2012_25.1; material: sediment; isolation source: day35 25degC chemostat 2012 inoculated with Wadden Sea sediment taken from... | place: Germany: Bremen ... | reverse complement strand
GGGCAAGTTCAACCTGCGTTTCGGGCGACAGGGACAGAAATTAGGTTTGCATATGGGCAAAATCATACTGTGGATGATCCGCGGCACCGCTGCTTTGGTCGGGTTGGCCGTCGCGATTACGGGGCTGGTCTATTATCTGGCGTCGCAGTCGCTGCCCCGACTATGACGTGACCCGCGAAACACCCGGCATCACCGCCCCGGTCGAGATCATCCGCAACAATGCCAACATCCCGCATATCATGGGCGAGAATGACAGCGATGTGTTCTTCGGCCTTGGCTATGTCCATGCACAGGACCGCCTGTGGCAGATGATGATAATGCGCCGCACTGTGCAAGGGCGTCTGTCCGAAATGTTCGGCCCGCGCACCTTGAAAACGGACGAGCTGATGCGGCGTCTGGACCTCTACACGCTGGCGCGCGGATCGCTGCAGTATCAGAACGAGGATACTAAGGCAGCGCTTTCGGCCTATGCGTCTGGCGTGAATGCCTATCTGGCGCGGGTGAATTCCGAAGCTCTGGGCCGCGGCGCACCCGAGTTTTTCCTGTTCTCGAACGAAATCTCGCCGTGGCAGCCGGTGGATAGCCTCGCCATCCTGAAGCTGATGGGGCGTGCAACTGGCAGGTCAATTGGAAGAGGAAGTCCTGCGCGCCCGTGTCTCGCTTGCTCTGCCCGAGGATCGCGTGCGCGATATCCTGCCAGACATGCCGGGAACCGGCGTCGCCGCACTGCCGGAATACGCAGCATTGTTTGACGAGGACGTCCCGCGGTTTGCGGCCCTCGACGCACAAGACCGTCCAGACCTCTGGCCCAGCCCCAAACGCGGCTTTGCAGGCGCATCGAACGGATGGGCGGCTGCCCCGACCCGCTCGGCGGCAGGCGGTACGCTGCTGTCCAATGACCCGCATCTTGGGTTCTCAGCCCCGTCGATCTGGTATTTGGCACGGCTAGAGCTCGGCACTGGCGGCGTGATTGGCGGTCCATCCCCGGTATGCCTTTGATTATGGCCGGGCGGACCGACGGGTTTGGCTTTGGCATCACCTCGTCTTACCTCGATGATCAGGACCTGTTCCTTGAGAAGCTGAACCCGAGCAACTCGGATGAAGTCCTTACCCCCGACGGTTACCGCCCCCTCAAAACGCGCGGGACGATTGTAAAAATTAAAGACGAAGCGCCGGTTACGCTAACCCTGCAATGGACGCCCAACGGGCCGATCCTGCCGTCCGAGATGTATGACCTTGGGCTGATAACGCCCGTGGGCCATGCGATGTCCCTGTCCTGGACGCTGCTGACCGATAAAGACCGCTCGATGAGCGCTGGGATCGGCTTGATGCGTGCGAAGACCGTGATGGATGGGATCGCCGCCGCCGCAGATTACGTCGCCCCCAGCTTGACCCTGACCATGGCAGACACGGATACGATCGCCATGAAGGTGATCGGCCAGATGCCGGGCCGTAGCCCGCGCCATCAGACGCAGGGCCGCATTCCCAGCCCGGGTTGGATCAAGGATAACCAGTGGGGCGTCCCGTTCAGCTACAGCGCCAATCCAGAATTCGTGCAGCCCTCGGGCGGGATCCTAGGCAACACCAATAACAAGATCATCGACCGCCCCTTCCCGGCGCATATGAGCTTCAACTGGGGCGACAGCAGCGCATTCAACGCTGGCAGCGCTTGATGCAGGCGCGCGAGGTGCATACGCGCGACAGTTTCATCGAAGCGCAGCTGGACAGCGTGTCGGTTACTGCGCGCACGCTGTTGCCACTGGTTGCGGCGGATCTCTGGTTCACTGGCGAAGCTGCACCGGTCGGGACCCCCCAGCGAGCCCCCCCGCCAAGACGCGCTGTCCTTGCTGGCGGACTGGAATGGCGAGATGAGCGAGCACATGCCCCGAGCCGCTGATTTACTCTGCATGGATGCGCGCCCTTCAGAACCGTCTGATCCGGGACGAGCTTGGCCCATTGGCCACAGCCTTCACCCATGTGGACCCGGTCTTTATGGAGCGTATCTATCGCGACGTGGACGGTGCGTCGGTCTGGTGCGACGTGATTCAATCCGCCGCGACCGAGACCTGCACTGACATGGCCCGCGTGGCATTGGACGACGCACTGTTGTGGTTGTCCGAAAACGCAGGCGGCAAGCAGGAAAGCCTACGCTGGGGGGATTATCACCAAGCCGTCCACAAACACGCTGTGCTGGGCGACGTGCCCTTCCTGAAGTGGTTCGTGAACATCCGTCAGTCGACCTCGGGCGGGGACAACACGCTGTTGCGCGGGCTGACCGCGGGCACGGGCCAGAACCCGTTCCAGAACGTCCACGGGGCCGCCTATCGTGGCGTCTATGACTTCTCGGATCCTGACAGCTCGCTCTTTGTAACGTCGACCGGACAATCAGGGCATCCTCTGTCACGCCACTATGATGACCTGGGCGAGCTGTGGCGACGGGGCGAGTTCACACCCATGTCTCTGGATCCCGATCTGGCACGGGCCGCAGCGGTCGGGGTCACAACGCTGGTTCCACGCCCCTAATCCCGCTTGCGGTTATCGCCCTGGGTTATATCCCACGCGCTTTTCCCCTTATTTCCGGGCCGCTCTCGTCCTTACATCGACCTAACTGATAAATGCAGACAGTTAGGAAAACCGACATGGAGAATGTCTCGCAAGGGATGGGCTGGGTACAAGCCAACGCTTTGAATGTGATTTACGTGGCTATCATTGCCATCGCGGCGTATTGGCTTGCCAGTCTGGTGAAGCGCTTTGTGATCAAACTTGGCCGAAGCATGAAGCTTGGACGAAACGCTGTTCCATTTCCTCGGCTCGATTGCCCGTTATGGGATTTTGGTTTTTGCCGGACTGATCGTTTTGGATCGGTTTGGCATCGAGACTACATCGCTGATCGCCATTCTGGGTGCGGCAGGTCTGGCGGTCGGTCTGGCCCTTCAGGGCACCCTGTCCAGCCTTGCTGCCGGGATCATGTTAATCCTGTTTCGCCCCTTTAAAGTTGGCGATTTCGTGGACGCGGCTGGGACATTCGGCAAGGTGGACACGATCACGCTGTTCACAACCGACATGATTACTTTCGACAACCAGCACATCATCATCCCCAACTCTGAGATCTGGGGAAGCAAGATCACCAACCATTCGCATCACGCCATTCGCGGTGTCGATATGATTGCATCCGTGGCCTATGGCAGCGACATCAAGAAAGTAAAAGCCTCGATCGCGAAGGTTCTAAAGGCCCATGAACATGTACTGTCCGAGCCCGCCCCCTTCGTCGAGGTTGAGACCCTGAATGCCTCGTCAGTCGATCTTCTGGTGCGTCCGTTCGCCGATGGTGCGCACTACTTCGATGTGAAATACAGCCTGCCCCAAGCAATTTACGAGCAGTTCCAGAAGGACGGGATCGAGATCCCCTTCCAGCAGATCGTCGTCCATAACGCCATCTAGCGCGTCCCCACAACTGGACGATGTGTGGCCACTCACGGCCAGAAGGCCATCCTTCGGGATGGCCTTCGAATAATTCAACGGTGTAAAATCAGGTTACAGCGCGGCGTATTCGGACGCCTGCCGATCAGTCCAAGTTACGGTGATCTTCCAGCCGGTCTCGCCCGGCTCTTCGTCTTCCACGATGCCCTTTTCAAACAGCCATGCTCGCTTGCGCCCGTCCGAAAACGCAAGGTCCAGCGTGACGGTCTTGCGCGGCTCGTCCAAAGCGCGATCAATGGCTTCGATCAAATCGTCGAACCCTTCGCCGGTAATGGCGGACAGGGTGAGAATATCATCGTGGCGTGCGGCCTCGCGACGGCGGGCGTCTGCCTCTTCCTCATCCAGCAGATCCAGTTTGTTCCAGACCTCAAGCTGCGGCGTCTCTTCACTCACGCCCAGCTCGGCCATGATGGTGGCGACATCCTGTGCCTGCTCATCCGTACTTTCGTGGCTGATATCACGCACATGCAGGATCAGATCCGCAGCCAAAACCTCTTCCAACGTGGCGCGGAAGGCGGCAACCAGTTGCGTTGGCAGGTCCGAGATGAAGCCCACCGTGTCGGATAGGATCACCTTGCGGCCACCACCCTGCCCCGGCGTCTTGCCCAAGGCCGGCAATTCGATCTGGCGCATGGTCGGATCGAGCGTGGCAAACAGCATATCTTTCGCCAGCACCTTCGCCCCGGTCATCCGGTTGAACAGTGTTGACTTGCCGGCGTTGGTATAGCCCACCAGCGCAACAATTGGGAACGGAACCTTGGCGCGGGCCGCACGGTGCAGCTCGCGGGTTTTCACGACCTTTTCCAGCTGCTTGCGCAGACGGTTCATGTGGTCGTCAATGGCGCGGCGGTCAGCCTCGATCTGGGTTTCACCAGGACCACCCACAAAACCAAGGCCACCACGCTGACGTTCAAGGTGGGTCCACGCCCGGACAAGACGGGTGCGCTGATAGGACAACGCGGCCATTTCAACCTGCAACACGCCTTCGCGGGTACGCGCACGATCCGAGAAGATCTCGAGGATCAGGCCCGTCCGGTCCAGAATTTTGACGTTCCATTCCTTTTCAAGGTTGCGCTGTTGAACCGGGCTGACATGTCCGTCGATCAGCACCAGATCAACCTCGGCCACCTTCAGGCGCTGGCTGAGATCGTCAAGCTTGCCTTTGGAAAACAGTTTACCGGGATGGGGATCGCGCAGACGCACGATTTCGGCCCCCTCGACCTCGAGATGAGGTAGGGCCGCCGCCAAGGACACGGCTTCTTCCAACGCGGGACCAGCGGTCCGGCGGTTGAGGTCTGAGGTCAGTTCCGGGTGAAGGACCCAAGCACGGGTGGCCTTCTCCTCGCGTTCGATGAGGTCAGTCAGCTTTCTTCGCCGTCATAAAGATTGATCGGTTGGCCCGGCATAATGGTCGAAATCGCGTGCTTATAGACCAGCTGCGACTGGCCATCGCGACGCAGAAGGACGCAGAAATTGTCGAACCAGGAAATCACGCCCTGAAGTTTCACGCCGTTGATCAGAAAGATCGTCACAGGAACTTTCGATTTACGCACATGATTCAGGAATGCGTCCTGCAGGTTTTGCTTATCGGCAGCCATTTTTATTGCCTTTTTTGTTTCGTGCTGCCGGAAAACGGCAGGAATTTCACCTGATTGTCACTATGGCTTGCTCTTTTGGTGGTTTCCACCCCCAAATTGTGTCGCCTTATTCAGGGTATGGCATCCAAACCACAGACATTATGCAGCGGTTAGCAAGATTGCCCGTTATCGGCGCCAGATCTCGGGGCTGAGCAAGGCAATGATCGCGAGTGTTTCAAGTCGCCCTAGGATCATCGCAAAGGTTAAAACCGCCTTAGCAGCATCGCTCAGGTCAACGATCGACAGCGGGTCACCAGCGGTAATCTGGATTATCGGGCCGGTTGTCGTCAGCGTTGCGATGGTCAGGATCGTGGCGCTTTCAAAATCCTGCCCCGTGAGTGCAAAAAGCGCCATGATCATCGCAACGGACAGCGCCATAAGCATGAAGAACACCCACGCCATGTAAGCACCGCGCCCGCGCAAATGTCGCGCCTCGGTTCCTGATCCGCCGACCGAGCTTGGATGGACCAATTTCTCCATCTCGCGCAGCCCATGCAGGTAAAGCGCGTAGACCCGCATCAGCTTGGCACCACCAGCCGTCGTGGCCACCCCGCCCCCGATCAACGCCAAACCCATCAACACAAGGCCCGGCGTTTCGAGCCCTGACCAGTTCGTGCTGGCTTCCCATGCCTGGCTTTCAAATCCGGCAGTGGTGAGAAAGGATAGAACCGTGAACAGAGACCCCCAAACCGCAGTCAGTCCGGCTGTCAGGTCAATTCTTCATCCACCTCATAGGCCCCAATTAGGTGGCGCAGGACCAAAAACGCCGTCAACGAAGTTACGATCACAAAAGCCAGGCGAATTTCCGGATCGCGCCAAAGCGACGGAGTTTCACTATGTTGCATATCGCTTGCAAAGGTCTGGCGAGAAATCGCGAAAATCAGGAAGACGGCGATCATGACCTCTCCGCCGAAACCGGAGACCCCACCCGATAGCCCGCCAACCGGAGATATCCCGCTGGTCGCAAGCGTAGACATCGCGTGGCACAGCCCAACGAAGGGCGTTTCCCCAGCAATGACCAAGCCGACCCACAACGCCGCAGTCAATCCGGCATAAATCGGCAACAGGCGCACACCATAGGTCCTGATCCGATCAGAAAAATCCGCCACCCGCGTGATCTGGCTGTGCCCTGCCCCAAGTCGCGTATCCAAGGCCGAGCCGCGCGCGCCAAATCGGGTACGCACCTCGAACCCGCCAAGGGCCATCGGGGCCAAAATGGCGATGGCACTTACCCAGATGAAGAAGCCTCCCATCCAGCCAACCATAGCCCGCCACAGATGCAACGACAGTGGAAGCCGGTCGGGGTCCGGAAAAAGCGTCAATCCCGTGGTGGACAACGCCGAGACCATTTCGACATAGGCGTTCAGAAATGTGGTGGTGCGCAGGGCCTGATGAAACGGTACCGCAAGCATGATCGGCAACAGGACGAAAAGGCCCAAAAGCGCCATCAAGTGTCGGCGATGCCGGATGGATCTGGGGCGATCAGCATCGCAATGGCTAGGAAAAAAGTCAGAAACCCAAAGAGCAACGCCCCATACAGGAACACGCGCCCCTGATAGTATTCTTCGATAGTCCACGCAAACCCCGCAGGCAACAGCATCGCAAGCACACTGATCCCCATGAGGATCACAAGCAGAGGCAATTTGGTGATTTGGGTCAGCATGTATACGCCTTAGAAGAAGTCGATCGAGACCTGCAGCAGCCGCTCAACCTCGGGTACGTCATCTGCCATGCAGAACAACGTCACCACATCGCCTTCGTCGATACGGACCGAACCCGCAGGCTTGACCACAGTTTCGCCCTTCATCAAGGCCCCAACAAGGACGCCCTCGGGGAAATCCACGTCGCGGATCGCCTTGCCAGCAATGGGCGAGGTCGACAGCACCTGCGCCTCGATCACCTCAGCCTCGGCGTCGCCTAGTGAATAAACCTCGCGGACCTTACCATGCCGGATATGGCGCAGGATCGAGCTGACCGTCTGCGTGCGTGGGTTGATATAAGCGTCGATGTTCAAGGGCTTCATCAGGCCCACAAGTGACGGGTCGTTGACCAGCGCAATCGACATCGCACAGCCTTCAGCTTTGGCCCGGACCGAGGACAATAGGTTCACCTTGTCATCGTCCGTAACGGCCAAAATAGCATCTGCACGCGGGACGCCGGCCTCTTTTAGCAACTCGCGGTTCATTCCGTCGCCATGCAGGACCACGGTACGTTCCAACGTATCGGCAGCACGTTCCGCCACATCACGGTTCAGTTCGATCACTTTGGCGCGGATGCGGTCCGTGCGGGTCTCAAGCTCGCGGGCCACGGCAAGCCCGACATTGCCGCCGCCAAGGATCACCACCCGCTCCTGTCGTTTGGTCGACTTGCCGAAGACCTCAAGCGTGCGATTCACATCCTCTGTTTTTGTGAACACATAGATCTGGTCGCCTGCAAATAGCTGGTCGCCGGGTTCAGGTGCGAATAGCCCCTTGTCGCGACGCACGCCAACCACGATAGCGCTGAGGGTCGAGAACAGATCCGTCAACTGGCGCAGAGGCGTGTTCAGAACCGGGCAATCAACGCCCAGCTGAATGCCCAACAACTGAACCTTGCCGCCCATGAAGCTTTCAATATCGAAGGCGGACGGGGCCTGAATGCGTTTCAGAACGGCCTCGGCCACTTCGCGTTCGGGGCTAATGACCACATCGATGGGCAGGTGATCGCGGCGATAGAGGTCAGTGTAAATCGCATCCAAATAGCTTTGCGACCGGATACGCGCAATTTTGCGCGGGATCGAGAAGACCGAATGCGCCACCTGACAGGTGACCATATTCACCTCGTCCGAATAGGTTGCCGCGATGATCATGTCGGCGTCGCGCGCATTGGCACGGTCCAGAACATCCGGGTGCGAGGCGTGGCCCGCAATCCCTTGTACGTCCAGCGTATCGGTCGCCCGTGCGACCAGTTCGGGGTTGTTGTCCACAACGGTCACGTCGTTCTTTTCGCCTGAAAGGTGGCGGGCGATCTGCCACCCCCACCTGCCTGCACCGCAAATGATAACCTTCATCCGGCTCTCCCCTGGAACGCGGGCCTGCAACCTGTCAGGCACCGCTTCGACCGCATGTGACATGCGTAATCCTGACGAAGGGATGGCAGATGGGCGCGGCAGGGTCAATGGCTCCGCCTCGTGGGATCTTGCATCGCGCAGGTGCGTGACGGCCGCGTCACGCCTCAGCAGATTCCTCTTCTTCGCCTGCCACATAGGCCATACGGGCACCGGCTTTGGACCCCGTCACAACCCCCAGAGACTTCAGCTTGCGGTGCAGTGCCGAGCGCTCCATGCCGACGAAATTTGCCGTGCGCGAGATGTTGCCGCCGAAGCGGTTGATCTGGGTCAGCAAGTATTCCCGCTCAAACGCCTCGCGCGCCTCGCGCAGCGGCATCATCGCAAGAGCTCCCGAGACGACAACCGCCTGATCAGATGTATCCACGGCGGCCGCTTCCTGCCCCGGAAGTTCGGACGCGGTGATCGGATCCGTGCCATCGCCCAAGATCAGCGCCCGCTCGACCACGTTCTTCAGCTGGCGTACATTGCCCGGCCATGGCATCGTTTGCAGCATGGCCTGCGCATCCTCGGCCAGCTCGCGCAGGGGCAGCCCCTGTTCGGCGTTAAACATCGAGATGAAATATGTGGCCAGTTCGGGAATATCTTCGCGCCGTTCATCCAAAGGAGGCACCGCAATCGGCACAACGTTCAGGCGGTGATACAGCTCTTCGCGGAAGTTTCCCGCAGCGATTTCGGCCTGAAGGTCACGACTGGTAGAGGACACCACACGCAGATCGACCGAGATCTTGTCGGCCCCCGCCAACACGCTGGAACCGCTGATCCACCAGCACCCGCAGGATTTTTGATTGGGTCCCAATGGGCATGTCAGCCACTTCATCGAAATAGATGACACCGCCATTGGCCTCTTCCAGTAGTCCCGGCTCGACCCCACGGTCATCACTTTCGCGGCCGAACAAAACCTCTTCCATGCGGTCCGCCTCGATCGAGGCAGAGTTGACGACCACCAAGGGCGAAGACGCTCGGTCAGAATTCGCATGGATAAAGCGGGCTGCCAGTTCTTTTCCTACCCCCGGAAGGACCGGTCAGCATTACCCGCCCCATTGGACTTCGTGACCTTTTCCAGATTAGATTTCAAAGCCTTGAAAGCCGAACTTTGTCCAATCATCTCGGACGGAAGGCTGTCGCGACGTTTAAGCTCGGTGTTCTCACGACGCAGGCGGCTGGTCTCCATCGCGCGTGTGATCACAACCATCAGCTGGTCGATATTGAAGGGCTTCTCGATGAAGTCATAGGCGCCCTGCTTGATCGCCGCGACCGCGATTTCGATGTTCCCGTGGCCCGAGATGATCACCACCGGAACCTCGGGATGTTCGCGCTTGACCATCTTCAGGATGTCGATCCCGTCCATGGCGCTGTCTTTCAGCCAGATGTCCAAGATCATCAAGGCGGGTAGCTCGGCCTTGACCTGCGCGACCGCCTCGTCCGAGGTGCCCGCCAAACGGGTCGTAAAGCCTTCATCTTCAAGGATATCTGAAATCAGTTCACGGATGTCCCGTTCGTCATCAACAATCAGAATATCGCTCATGTCGGTTCTCCTGTAGTTGCGGCTCTAGCTCCGCGATCTGTACTGCCAAACGGCAGAAAGATGCGGGCCATGGCGCCAAAATGAGCGCCGCCTTTTTCTAGTTCGCTGTCAAAAACGGGTGCGTCTTCCAACGTCAGACGCCCGCCATGCTCTTCGATGATCTTCTTGACGATCGGCAGGCCCAGACCGGTGCCTTTCTCGCGCGTTGTCACATAGGGTTCAAACAGGCGCGCCCGATCTTCCGGCAAGCCGATCCCATTGTCCGCCACGGTGATACACACCCCGCCATGTGCGTGTTCCATTGTCACCTGCACTTCGGGCTCATGCCCATTTGGGCGCCCCTTTTCATGCAAAGTTTCAATGGCTTCCCCGGCGTTCTTGATCAGATTTGTCAAAGCCTGACCAATCATGGTTTGATCGATTTCAATCAAGACTGGGTGATCCATGATCTGTGATGTGAACCGCACGCCCTCTTGCCCGGTTTCCTGCAAAAGCACGATATCGCTAAGAAGCTTGGTCAAATCCGTCTCGCGCCGCTCCGGCTCGGGCATACGCGCGAATTTCGAAAACTCGTCGACGATCCGGCGCAGGTCATTGGTCTGGCGCACGATCACGTCGGTGTACTGCTCCAACGCGTCGACATCCACGCCGTCGACCTTCGAGAACTTTCGCTTAATTCGTTCGGCGGACAGTTGGATCGGCGTCAGCGGGTTCTTGATTTCATGTGCGATCCTTCGGGCCACATCGCCCCAGGCTGCCATCCGCTGGGCCGAGACCAGATCCGTCACATCATCAAAAGCAATCACGTAGCCTTCAATCCCGCCATCGTCATTCCAACGCGTGGCAATCCGCACCAGCAGGTTTTCCTGCTTGCCGTTGCGGGTCAGGCGCATCTCTTGCTGCGCACTGGGCTGGCCTTGGGAAACCGCATCCAATAGCGGCTGAAATTCTGGCACAACCAAGGACAACTCGTGCTCCTGATCGTTTTCATCTTGAACATCCAACAAACGTTCAGCAGCGCGGTTCAGGAAGGTCACCTGTCCGTCTGCATTCAAGCCGATCACGCCCCCTGTGACCGAGCTAAGCACGCTGTCAAACAGGCGTCGGCGACGTTCGATCTGGTCAGTGTTATCAAGCAATCGGTCGCGTTGCCCCTTCAACCGGCTGGTCATCTGGTTGAAGTAGCGGCTCAGCATCGAGATCTCGTCGTCGCCCTCTTCCTCGATGACGCGTACATCCAGATCCCCCGGCCCCCGACACGCTGTGCCGCGCTGGCCAGACGCCCGACCGGGGCGAGACAATCGTTCAGCAAACCACATCCCCATCCAAATCGCAGCGAGGATCAGGATGGCGGCAAAGCCCAGATAAATCAGGCCGAACTGAAACAACCTCTGCCCACGTTGCGATTCTAGTTGGGTATAGACCCGCGCGGCCTCTTGAGTTTCGTCCACCAGATCAAGGATGTCGCCGTTCACATCGCGGGTCAGCAGGATATAGTGATCTGTGAAGTTTTTCAGACGTAGCAACACGCGAAATTCGTTGATGTCCCAATCTTCGATGACCACAGGGTCACCGGTCTCGGCTTGGGCGAACTGCGCGGGCGTGGGCTGTTCGTAGTCAAACAGATAGGACCGCGTGCCACGCACCCGGATCGCGCCGTCGCCAGACACCACATAGGCCTCGCGCAACCCGCGCTGAATACGCTCTTGCGCTTGCTTCAGAAACTGTCCGACCTCGGCGTCGGTCAACAAAAGCTGGGATTGCCGTTGCACTTCAAGAAACGCAGCAATGGCGCGGGCGTCTTGTATCAACCCATCACGACTTTCTTCCTTATAGGCCTCGGCGGCAGCGCGAGAATTGCCCACCACCGTGCGTACCCGATCCGAGAACCAGCCTCTAGCCCCATATTCAACGTGAGCATGGCAAAGATTGCCACCAGAATGGTCGGGCTAAGCGCGATGACGGCGAAAACACCTGTCAGACGCATGTGCAAGCGCGATCCCGCGCTTTCTTTGCGCCGCGCGACGATCATGCGGCTGACACCGGCCAGAACAAACCCCGCGACCAGAATTATATAGATGATGTCAGCAAGAAGGATCAGGCGAAGCGCATTGCTGTCTGCGCCCTGTGCAAAGGGGCCAAGCGCCAAGAACGTGGTCACAGCCAAAATCGGCCCGAACACGATCATTCCAAATGCGCCGTAAGAACTGTACTTGCGCCAGCGGCGCATCGACAGGTAACGCTCGTAATTCGACTTCCGCACCGCGCGCTGCGCCACTGTGCTCGCCCTCATAAAATCTCTGTCCACAGCCTCTTGCAGACAGTTGCCGCCAATATGACCCGGATCTTGTGCCCGAATGTCACGCTATGTTGCTCTTTTACATCAACTTGCGGCGGCGTGTCACCTCGATTCCAAGTTCGGTGATCTTTTTACGCAAGGTATTGCGGTTGATGCCCAGCAAATCGGCACATCTGGCTTGGTTGCCGCCCGTGGCATCCAACGCGATTTCGATCAGCGGCAGCTCCATTTCCCGCAAAATACGTTGATACAAGCCAGTTGGCGGCAGCGCTCCGCCATGCAGATCGAAGTATCGCTGCAAGTGCTGCGTGATCGTGTCGGCCAGACGTCCATCGGCCATTTCCTGCCGAATGGCACCAGAGCCCGCAGGATCAGCAACGGTCTGCCCGCCCGTTGCGCCCAAAGCCATTTCAACTTCAGCCGCCGAAATATTGTCGTCCACACCAGTTACGGCCAGACGACTGATCAAGTTCTCAAGCTCGCGAACGTTGCCTGGCCAGGGGTATGACCGCAAAACAGCCGTCGACTCCTCCGGCAGATGACGTTTTGGCAGCCCGTCCTGCGCCGCGCGGTTCAGGAAGTGTTCGGCGAGCCCAACGATGTCCTCAATCCGGTCCCTAAGTGGGGGCACCGGGATCACGATCCCTGCCAACCTGTAATACAAGTCAGAACGGAACCGCCCATCGGCTGCAGCCCGCCCCAAATCCCCCTGCGAGATCGACAGAACGCGCGTGTTGTTGTCCATAACCGCATCCAAAACGCGCGCAAGACGCCCTTGGGCTGCATCGTCAAGATCTTGAATGCCGTCAAACAGAATGACTCCGTCTCGCGCCCTAGAAAGCAACGTATTTACGGCGTCCGGGTGACTTAGATCATCGGGTGAGGCAATGATAAACGGGGCATTTCCCCGATCCGAGAAATCATGAAGCGCCCGCGCGATCAGCGATTTTCCGACACCGCTTTCCCCGGTGATCAAAACTGGTAAATCAACATTTAGAACCCGTGCGACAAGGCGATAGAGCTCTTGCATGGCGGGGCTGTGCCCGACCAAAGGCAAATCATCCACGCCACGTCCAGCCTGCGGTTGCGGACTGGTGGGGGCAACTGGACGCACGCGCTTCCGCTCTAACGCCCGCGCGGTGCGCTTCATCAACTCTGGCAGATCAAACGGCTTGGGCAGATAGTCAAACGCATCTGCCTCGGCGGCCTGAATGGCGGTCATGATCGTGTTTTGCGCCGAAATCACAATTACCGGCAAATCCGGTCGCAGCTTCAGAATGCGCGGCAGCGCCTCGAGCCCATTGCCGTCGGGCATCACCACATCCGAGATCACGACATCCCCGCGCCCCTCTTCGGCCCATTTCATAAGGGTCTGGATCGAACCCGTCGCATGCACACGGCACCCCGCGCGGGTCAGCGCCTGTGTCAGAACCGTGCGGATCGTGCGATCGTCATCGGCCACCAGAACTGTTCCATCCATCTCAGGGCTCCTTACGGGTTGCTAGTTGCGGGTTGCGAGGGTTTTGCGACGGGAAGGCTGATCCGAAACGCAGTGCGCCCCGGCACAGAGTTGACCGAGATCAGCGCGCCGTGATCCGTGATGATCTTCGACACCAAGGCCAACCCCAGCCCGGTGCCGTTCTCACGGCCCGAAACAAAGGCGTCAAATACACTGTCGGCGATGTCCGGCGGAAGTCCTGGACCGTCATCAATGACCTCGACTTGAATGGGAAGATGCGCCTGATCCCCGTTGGGAAGAGGCACCCGCAAGCCGCTGTCATAGAACGTTTTTAGGGTAATATTTCCCACGTTACCAGTTGCTTCCGAGGCGTTCTTAATCAAATTCAGAAACACCTGTTGAATCTGATCTGCGTCCACATCGACGTCCGGCAACGAGGGATCATACAGCTTTGACACCTCCATACCTGCCGCGTAACCCAACTGCGCCGTTGCCCATGCACGGTCCAGCAGATCGTGGATGTTCGTCGGCTGACGTTCGGGGGGGCGCAGATCTCCGAACCGCTCCACCTGATCCAAGAGCGCCACGACACGCCGGGTCTCGGCGACGATCAGATCGGTCATTTCCTGGTCCTCGGGCGGCAAGGACATGGACAAAAGCTGCGCCGCGCCCGAGATCCCCCGCCAGCGGGTTCTTGATCTCATGCGCCAGCATCTCGGCCATGCCGATGGCCTGACGCGCGGCTGACTTGGTGCCTTGCACCTGCCCCAGCGCCTCGGATCCACCGCGCGGTTGCAGAATCACGATATAGCCTGCGGTCGCCCCCGGCCCTTCAGGCAGAGGCGCGATGTGCAGATTGACGTCGCGCGCCATGCCGTCCGACAGGCGCATATCCACGCCATCCACGTATAGCGCGTTGTTGCTTTCCCCGCACGCGGGTCAGAAGTTCGTCAAAATCCAGTGAGAACCCGAGCGTGACATTGGGGTGCCTCCCGACCATTCGCCGCTCGGACAGGTTCAGAAAGCTCTCGGCCGCGCCATTGACGCGCAGCACAAGGCCTTTGCCGTCTAATTCCAGCCCCGGCACGGGCAAGACAGACCAGATGCGATCATCCCGGG